>Ga0207897_100066_pt1 | contig 59078 bp, 66 predicted proteins | sample LinPmetageLP42_FD_184054 | JGI IMG/M metagenome (GOLD analysis project Ga0207897, IMG submission 184054) | Marine viral communities from the Pacific Ocean - LP-42 (SPAdes) | ecosystem: Environmental > Aquatic > Marine > Oceanic | place: Pacific Ocean | collected 2010-08-27
GGCTGAATTCATTAAGATCTTGCGGTGTTTTAATGCCTTTGGCCGCTTCCTTGGCGAAAGCTTCTAACTCTTTTTTGTTCATTTGCATCTGCCTATCCTTAACTCTGACTAGAGTATGTTGTGATAGACAGTTACACAAAATTAATTACAGGCTCGTCTTTCGATTTAAGTCTTACGTCACATAGCCGATTTATTTCAAGTAAGACTTTAATATCAAAATTAACTCCTCACTTTCATTTGCTCGCTCTTCATTACTTAAATCCGCCAGACCAATATGATGTCTTATGTGATCTTCTAGTATCTTGTTCATTAGTCCGTTAACAGCTCCCCTAATCGCAGCTACTTGCTGTAATACAGCAATACAGTCAGGTTCTTGCTCCAATGCTTTTTCTAATGCGTTAGTCTGACCACGAATCTTTTTTATCCTAGTCAGTAAAGCATTTTTATTTTTTTCGATATGAGCCATACAATCCTCAATTGTTCAAAATGGTATACTGGGGTATAGTATATTAAAATTGATAAACAATTAAGAGATAGTGAAATGCGTGAACAAGCAGTCGAAAAATGGGGGCATTCTCATCATTTTGCAATTGACACTGCACAATCTGAAAAGAAAGTGACAATCGTATTTGCAATCACGACATTGACTATGGTGATAGAGATAGTTGCAGGAACTTGGTTTGGTTCGATGGCACTATTGGCTGATGGTTGGCACATGTTTACTCACTCTGCCGCTTTTGCGGTTTCAATTTTCGTATATTGGTATTCAAGAAAGCACCGGAGTAATCGGCAATATTCTTTTGGCGTTGGTAAGGTCAATCCCCTTGGTGCATTTGCCAGTGCAGTTGCGCTTGGAACTGTTGCATTAATGATGATAATAGAGTCTATAGGTCGACTTTTTTCACCACAAGCAATACGCTTCGATGAAGCTATCGGCGTAGCGATAATTGGACTGATAGTAAATGTCGTATCGGCCTTTCTTCTTCATGACAATCACCACCATCATGGGCATGAGCATCATAGCCACCATGATGAAGATCATAGTCACCACCATCACGATCATAATTTAAAAGCGGCTTACTTTCACGTGCTTGCCGACACACTGACATCTGTGTTTGCTATTGTTGCCCTCGTCTCAGGTAAGTATTTTAACTGGTTATGGGCAGATGCTCTGATGGGGATCGTAGGCGCAATTATCATTGCCAAATGGGCCTATAACTTGTTGACTGACAGTGGCAACATATTACTTGATAAAGCTGCAAGTGAACCGATAGCTAACAAGATTGTATCGTGTACAGAAGAAGATGGCGTGTCCGTGGTAACCGATTTACATTTATGGAAGCTTTCGAGTAAACACCTAAGCGCTATTGTTTCTGTTGCGACACCGTTAGAAAAAACTCCTGATGATTTTAAACATATTATTCGTCGCCATATTGACCTCTCCCACTTAACTATCGAAGTTAATAAAATCTAAGTCGCATTCGGCAGTCGAACTTACTTTTCTGTTTTAGGAATCATCGTTTATGAGTATTTTTGCATTAATTCTGATAGCGTTTGCTATGTCTAGCGATGCGTTTGCCGCTTCGATTAGTAAAGGAGCACAACTTAAAAGCCCACGTATTCTAAATGCACTGAAAATGGGGCTAATATTTGGTGTTATTGAGGGTATTACTCCTATCATAGGTTGGGCGATAGGTTCGGCGGGCTCTTCTTACGTTCAGGAAATAGATCATTGGATAGCATTTATCCTTTTGTTTTCGCTGGGCCTGCATATGTTATATGTGAGTTTCCAAACTGAAGAAACAGAAATATCTCTTAGTCCCACAAGTAAAAAACGAGCGCTAGCTGCCACAATGTTAACTGCGTTGGGCACAAGTATTGACGCAATGACAGTGGGCGTTACGTTTGCATTTTTAGACGTAAACATTATTATAGCAGCTGTATTGATTGGTCTTGCAACCGCTCTAATGGTGACTATTGGTGCTTTATTAGGAACAGGCTTAGGTGCCTTAGTCGGGAAAAGAGCTGAAGCGTTTGGAGGCATTATCCTAATGATTATCGGTTCATGGACTTTGTATTCGCATCTGAGCGTTTAGTTCAGCTTGTGACGCATTGGTTGTATTAGCAACTTGCATCGCCTAGGTTGTTACAACCAAATCGTGTGATAATTAGACCGATATTTTCCCTTGGTAATCACACTAATCCACATGAAGCTAAGAGAAGATTAGAATTCCAGTCTAGGTTCGACGGACACTTTTAATCTAGTTATAGCCTTGAAAGTAGTTGACTGTCTCATGATGTATTTAAACCAATAAAATGAAAAAACTGACAGTCCGCTTTCTGCTATTTGTGATCGTTAATTGGGTCGAACTTGAACAGCCGCTTGTGGCACACAGATGCCATTAAACAAAGTCGCTTGGTGTTAACACCCACACTTGTATTAGTTCCGACTAAATCTGACACTGCTTCTAAGTATCTGTTCTCTTTGATAATCGGTAAATTATTTTTTCGACCTCATCAATAACCTCGTAGGGTGGTTTCGTAAATGAACGAGCTTTATCAAATTGCTCTTTGAGTCGAGCTGGAAGCGGCTCAATTAATTCAAGTGTTCTTTTTCTCGCTCCATTCGCATTATCTAAGATATGGGCTTTCTGTTGTTGCGCATCGAAATGTAGCTGTTTTTTTATAGTTTCAACCCTTTTCTCTACTCGCTCATCCAAAATTTTGTCAAAGTTCCTTCTTGCTCCATTCAGGCGCACACGTTCTTGCTCAACTTCCATTTTCTTTTCTTGAAACTCAGCCTCTAATTCACTTTTTATCTTCGATTCTTTTTCTTCTTCCGCTCTTTGTCTAGAAGAATAATAGTGCTGCTCTTGTGTATTGAGTTCCATTTTCTGCTTACGAATAGAAGCCTCTCTCAGAGAGAGAGCTTGCTCTTTTTGGTATATTGACTGAATCTTCCGCGAAAAGTTTTCCTTATCTGTAGCAAAACGTTCTAAATCTTCATCAAGATGACGTAACCGCTCGAGTTGGGATCTGTTTTTTATAACTATGCTATTTTGTTTTTTATACTGGATTAATTGCTCATCAATTTTGGCTAAAAGATTATTAAGTTTATCTGATGCCTGTTTATGTTTTTTACTAATCAAATACTCTTCTGCTTCAATTGTTTTCAGCTTTTCCGAAAGACTTTTAACTTGTGTAGCTAATTCTCGTTGTAAATTAAAATTATGGCTATAGGTCACTTGACCAATATCACCTACTGGTGAAACAGATAACCATTTAATAGGAGCTTGGTGAATAAACTTCCTTACAGTGTTCAAATTAAGCGTTTGCTCTTCAAAGTAGAACTCTCTCAAATCGATTTCCACGCAATTCGTATATGCGCGTCTCATTTCTGAAATTTTGTCAGTCTCACAAGGGTGTGTGACTGCTATTTCAATAACAATGAGTTCACCGTTTGCGTAAGCAATAACATCTGGAATTCTATTCTCAAGGCGCTTTTCGAGCTTAACATCTTCGAAATGAATATCTTTATAGTTTGGTTCAATTGTACCAACTGGAACGTTTAACTTTTGGTCCTCAGCGATGACCATTTTCGCCATTAAGTGCAGCTCCGTTTCTGGGCTCCAATTGCACACGTCAGGGTCATAGAATTTGGGGTCATGTGAATAATGAAAAGCTACTTTACCTCGATTTTTAGCGATTACAGGACATCCGCAACCGATACACGTCGAATTACAAGCCTTACCATTTATAGCGTTGTCGATATGTACAGGCATACCATCAGAAGAAAGAGCCAAAGCCATTTTAACGTTTGATGTTTGAATTCTTTTATCCGACATTATTTTTGAAGTGGCATCCATGATGTACCTTAACCCTCATACAAAATAATAAATATTAAATCATATCAAGACTATCAATAGTGAGAAGTGAAAATTTAAATTGCTGTACACCTGTTCATTCTCTAACAGGTCGTCACAACTGAGCAGGAAATGCCCTCTTCTCACTCAAAGCCGGCTGTCGAGATAGGTCAAAGCCTATCGACTCAAAGTGTCAGATCAGATGTAAGCGACTACACTTCATAGTGTTAACACCAAGCGACTTTGTCGTATCTTAATTACCAAGCAATTCTGTCGTAATTGCTAATTACCAAGGGAAACTGTCGGTCTCTTTTTTTACATGTTTGTTAGTGTTCTTGTTTTTTGAATACTAGAGGCGTGTTGAGGATGATTGTGATGGATTCTAAAGCTCAACTAACCGTTGATATAATTGCTAAAGTTGTTGAAGGCAGAATAACAATTGCCAATGCAGCTAAATTACTCAGTAAGTCTCGGCGCTCCATTGAACGTTATGTGAAACGCTATCAGCAAGTAGGTATTCAATTTGCAGTACATGGTAACAGTGGTAAGTCACCTCCAAATAAAACGCCCAAGTCAATTAAACAAGCGGTACAAGCCCTAATCAAAGACAAGTATTTTGATCTGAATTTGCTTCATCTAGCTGAGCAATTAGAAGTGAATGAGCATATTTTTGTGAAACGCGAAACGTTACGCGGTTGGGCACATGACATTCACCATGTTAAGCGAGCTAAACGAAGACGAGGCAAAGCCCGTAAACGCAGAGAACGTATGGAAGCAGCTGGCTTAATGATGCAAATGGACGGTAGCCCACATCGTTGGTTTGGTGATAAGAAACACTGTCTAATTGCCATGATTGATGACGCGACCAGTGAAATACATGCTGAGTTCTTCCCATCAGAAACCACAGCTGGTTGTTTGAAAGTGATGCGCGATTGCATCGAGACAAAAGGGCTATTTAAAACACTCTATGTCGACAGAGCAGGTATCTTCGGTGGCCCTAAGCGTTGTAACTTCTCGCAAATGCAGCGAGCCTGTGAGGAGTTAGGCATTGAAATTATCTTTGCTAATTCAGCGCAAGGCAAAGGTCGTATTGAGCGTGCCTTCGATACATTCCAAGACCGCCTTGTACCTGAACTGAGGCTCAACAACATCAAAGACATTGCCAGTGCCAACGCGTATCTTAAGCACGTGTTTATCCCACAGTTCTGGCAGCCTCAAATCCAAGTAAAATCAAAACAACAAATATCTGAATTTACGCCTTTATCGAAGCATACAAATCTCGATGATATCTGCGTTATTAAAGAACACCGCAAAATACGTAACGACCATACCTTCAGCTATGGCAATAAGTTCTATCTGATTGATTCACCGCTTAAACACTCTATCTCTAACCAAAAGATTGAAATCAGAAACACCAGCAAAAAGGGCTTCACCGCTCACTTTGCAGGTCGGCAGCTCAAAGTATCTGAGGTCATTGAGCCAAATAAAGTCACAATCGAAGAGTTGGAAATCCAAAAGAAACTAGAGGTGTTGGCCTTGGTCGATAAGCTCGGAAATGTCAGTGCAGCCTCACGCCAAAGTGGTATATCTCGCGATACTATTTATCGCCACCTGAAGTTGGTTAAGCAAGGTGGCCCAGATGCGCTAAAGCGTCAAGAAACACCCAACCTACGACATAAAAACCGTTCAGATACTGAGCTTGAACAAGCTGTCATCGACTTCTCACTTGAAAATCCGCATCTTGGTCAACAGCAAGTATCGCTGCAATTGAAAGCCAATAAAATCGTTGATGTGAGTCCTGCTGGGGTTCGCTACATCTGGTTGAGGGAGAACATGAACACCATGGCCCTGCGTGTTCAACGAGCAAGAAATGCTGAAATCGCTTAAGGAAGTAGCCAGCTTAACCACTGGCTGATATGCTCTTTACGACAAAGTCGCTCGGTAATTAGACCGACACAATCCCTTGGTAATCACACGACTACACTTCATAGTTCAACAAAGGGCTCGCTAGTCATCCTCCATTTTAATGTCACTATCAGAATTTTTATCAAAAATGGTAGAGATCAGTTCGCGTATCATTTTTGCCAATTCCTCAAGCTTCTCTTTTGCTTCAGGGTCAAGTCCTGACTCATCATCCTCTAAAGTAGATTCGATAGAGCTTGTGATGGTTTCAAATATCTCAAAATGTTCAGGCTTGAGGCTAGATGGTTCAAGCCCTGCACGATTAAATACATCCATTTGTTCAACCAAAGAATCAACATGCTCGTCGTGTGTTTCTCCATTTGCTATCGCCGTTTTGAGATCTGAAAGCTTTTCTTCAGCTTTAGCTAATGACTCACCAACAAAACTGTCTATTACGGAACTCTGCTTATTCAGCTTTTGGTTATTTAGTTCCATAGCCGATTTTAATATGGCATTGCTTGTTTTAGCTAAACCATCAGATGCATGTGAAAACAACCAGTTTGCTGCAGCTTCGAAGAAGCCTGGGCCTGACTTGGCACTGGCAGGCCTATTAGTAACCCCACCTTCCACAAAATCGCTAGGACCATTCTGAGCTGCAAAGCCATTATTACTACCCGCCAAATGTGGACTATATTGGTTATTCGGAATACTCTGATGCGTTGAACGCCCATTTGCTGCCTGAACATGTGCATAGTGACCATTTCCTCCCGAATCCATTCCTACATTTTCTTGGCTAGCACTTTCGGATGGTGCATTTTGAGCTTCACTTGCAATATCATCGGCTTCTTCTGGCTCAATCTCTAAATCGAACTCTACCCCAGCCTCAGTTTCTGACATTGGAGCTTCATTTTCTGTCAGCTCATATTGAGCGTCTTGTTCAATTTCATCGACTACTTCTGGCTCAATCTCTAAATCGAACTCTACCCCAGCCTCAGTTTCTGACATTGGAGCTTCATTTTCTGCCAGCTCATCTTGAGCGCCTTGTTCAATTTCATCGGCTTCTTCTGGCTCAATCTCTAAATCGAACTCTACCCCAGCCTCAGTTTCTGACATTGGAGCTTCATTTTCTGCCAGCTCATCTTGAGCGCCTTGTTCAATTTCATCGGCTTCTTCTGGCTCAATCTCTAAATCGAACTCTACCCCAGCCTCAGTTTCTGACATTGGAGCTTCATTTTCTGCCAGCTCATCTTGAGCGCCTTGTTCAATATCATCGGCTTCTTCTGGCTCAATCTCTAAATCGAACTCTACCCCAGCCTCAGTTTCTGACATTGGAGCTTCATTTTCTGCCAGCTCATCTTGAGCGCCTTGTTCAATTTCATCGACTGCTTCTGGCTCAATATCTAAGAACGAGTGTTCCTGATCTACATGTGAATCAAGAGAAACCGAGTCGCCGCTTTGTAGTTTTAGAAACTCATCTAATCGACTTTGATTTGTCGACAACTCGGGAGTATCTAAAACCTCATCAACCGGCGATGATTCTGAAGCTAGCTGATAAGTTACAGCTTCGGAGCTTTGGCTTACTCCCTTTTTTTGCGCTTCATTCTCATGCAACTCTTCTTCAATTTCGTTTATCAATTCAGCAAAAGCACTATCTGAATATTGCTCATCTTCATTTCTATCCATAATCCCCCCCTTATCTGGTTTTGTTCTATGAGAATACGCTATCTGTTTTAGGTTAAAACGCGGTCAGTTATTAAATGATGCTAATATGAATCAATCAAATGACTCATCAGCAATATCTAGCGCCATAATGACATTCTTTAGGGATGTGATTTCTAACAGAGCTAAGTACTGAGATGATTCAACCTGCATTGATAGGGCTAGCTTGTGTAGCAGTCCATGGTGATTTAATTGAGTGCTCTCAGAAATTGAATCTGGAGATACCAACGTATCAACCTCATTCCCTTTAATAAGGCTATCAGTGCTTGCTCCTGTTTGACTTGAAAGAGAATTTAGCTTTTTAAATTTGTCTGTATCATAGAATGAAAACTTTGAATGATATTTTCCAATTGCTATGGCTAATAATTCTCTTCGGGCATCCCCGAAATTTCCATCTGTAAAACGAAAAATATTTTGAAATCCATATGCCTTTGCAAGTGTATTTGTGCTGCCCCAATCAGAGTTTGGCATAGTTAAAAATTGAGATTGAGAGTTTTGAAAGGCAAGTGTATGTTCGCGGTCTCTTCTGTTTCCGAACCAGTTCATCGAGCCATCATTTACGATAGTTGCAAACGTGGAAACACTTGTAGGGAATGCCTCTAAACGTTTAAGGATTTCGTAGACTGGCTCTACATCACAATCGTCACAAACATTTTGAGTTAAATATACTGAGTTCGAGCGAGCATAATCAGCATATCGATTTTGATTGATAAAGAATTGCTTGGTTTTGGCGCTATTGTTCATTGCCCCCCAAATAGTTGAATTTATTAGGTCAACCAGGTTTGAAAACGCTATGGTTTGTGCGTCCGTGCTTTGTACTATTTTGGAAGTACTTGCATCTAGGCCAGTGAACATGCCTTGATAATAGCTTGTTACGCTTGAAGACATGTTACTTATAGCTGTCGTGATAGCTGCTGCCGTGTCATATCGAGCGCTTTCTAGCTCATAACAGGTTGCTTTGACAGTGCTTAATGCGGACGTAGTTGTTGCTGCAAGTGATGTCATTGCTGCGCCAGAGCATTCCAGATCACAAAAAGGCATACATGCCTCCCATGCATAACACTTTTCCACCCCAGCAATTAAGAGTATTGCAACTAAGTAGCTTGTAATCTTCACTGCGCCTTACCTGCTAAGCTCACGTTTGTGGAACGCATCAAAGCTAAATAGTCATTTAGTTGTTTGGTCTTTATTCCTTTTGAGACAGTGAGTTCACGTTGCACACCGTATTTAGAATTCTGACTAAGGGAATCCAGATTATCTATATAAATTAACCCTGAAGTGCTATCACTGAAGTTCATCTCCGCTGTGCTTGAATTCAGAGTGTCGCTTGGCGATTTCTTCAAAGCCAAAACCTTAGCAAGTCCTAAGATAGATAATACTTTAGAGCGACCAGTAGCCACGATGGCGAGCTTAGAGGCAATAGATTTGGCATCTATTGATAACGGTTCATGGCCCTCGGCAATCCCTGACAAAGTGAATGAATCGTCATTAACGCCCTCTGCAAAGGTTTGTGACCAAGAGTTTTCTTTTGAATCACCCTCCAATTCCTCTACTTGTGACACGTATGTCATCAAATTCGCTGCATACTCTTGATTTGCGACATCATATTCATTACGCACTTCGCCCTCATTTATTAGCTCCAAAGAAGTCTGACTTTGAGATAATTCACCATAGCGAGAGTCGTTGTTGAGAATTTCTTTAACTTTAGCGGTTAACGAATACGCCCGAAAAAAAGCGGCGTTGATAGAATCAATCATAGCTTCTAAAGATTTTTGCTTTTTTAAAATAGACAAGTCTATTTTATCAACCAGTGCATCCAGCCCAGCAAGCAGCTCTACAGAGTATTCAGTAATATTGGCAGTTGAGCTTGTATAAAACTCAGCCATGCCCTCCCCGGTCATTACGGTTTTATCAGTCATCTCATTGAAAGAAGCTGCAGCGGTATCTAGGCCGGAAGACATACTTGCTCCCCAAGATGTGAGTGCGGCGCCCGAGCATTCGTTGTCACAAGGTATAATTCCACATATCACCCCTGAGCAGCATGTACCAAGGCCAAACGTGGCATTTGCAATAGGTGATATCGCCAGAAACACAATTGAGCAAAATATACGGATCATTCAGCTACTCCTCTACTGACTTCAGAAGCAAATTGTCCTTCTGAGCATCTATTAAAGAATTGAGCAAGTAATTCTGCATGTTGGATTGATGTACTTGCTCTCTTAGCAGCCCGACATCGGTAAGTGATGAGATATCATCGTGCCAATCAGTTGATATTAGCTTTCTATCTGATTCAGAATGCATAAACTCTTCGAGCGAAGTCATGCCATCCTCACTTTCTACTTGCGTATAACCGATATCCCAAGAGTCGGTAGACAGCAGAGGCGCTTTCATAAGCACTTCTTTTGCAAGAACTTTATAAGCAGCAGCTTTTCTTTCAACAAATTGGTTGTACAGAACTTGCCTTTTTACAGACAGCTTCTCGGAATCAATGGGCTCTGGAAGCACAACTAACATTAAAAAAGTTAGTAAATTATTGACGTCATCACTAGTAAGCAAACCAGTTGATAGTTGTGGAAGTAATGCACTGTACTCATCATATTTTTCCTCCACCTTCTTCAGCCTTAACGTTTTTGACTCTTCCCCTTTTTCTACGACATAAGCCCACTCATGAAACATCACCATTTGTTCTTCAAGTTTTCCGTTAAACTCCACCAGTGCATTAGTTAGTGCTTCTGCACGATTCAGCGCAATTGCGCCTGATTCTGGTAACGCATCATCGCCATAGGTTTGTGCGTTTCGAAAAACCTGCTCTAACTTAATTTGGTTTTTAGCGTTTGTATTAATTGTATTCGTCAATGTATCAGTTAGGTTTGTGTAGGTTGTCGTGGTTGCTTCGTTACTAAATTCAATTTTATTTGTAGCCGCATCTAAGCTTGATAGGAGCGCTGATTGATTCGCCTCCAAAACGGCAATGTATGATTCACTGGCGGTTGTAATAGTTTGATTAACAGTTTCGGTTGCTGTTACAACACTACTAGCTGAAGTATTTAGCTCAGTAAGCGATGAGGAAATTGAGGAAGAAGCAGATTCAATCTTGGCCTGCAAGCAGCTATCACAGCCTGTGGCCATTGCTTGAAAAGTTGAAAGTGACGCCCCCGCGAAGATTATACAGTTTATGGACAGGTGTTTAATTGTCATCATCTGTTTCACTCTCGGTAGACCACAATCTATTAAAGTCCAAAGCGGACTCCAACTCTTCCTCCTCTGACGTTCGAACAGCCCGCTTAGTGGTACCATTTTTCTCAAGATAAACCCTATCCATCGACTTCTCTGTAAAGTGCTTAGCCGACCTGACAGTAGAAGAACCAAAAACTGATTCAACGACATCTTTCTTCGCTTCATCATTTGTTAATTTCACGCGTGTTTCAGTTAACTCATCAAATGAATTAATATCGTATGAATTACTGACAGAAACCTCTCCTAGGCCTAGCGGAGCTTCTAAAGTTGTATCAAGTTTTTCGGTTTGTTCGTTTATTTTATCTTCGACCGCCGAGCAAACCTGACTGGTTAATTGGTCCTTAAGACTGGAATATATCTCACTCCATAGTGAGTATGGGTCGACTGTCATAACGGAAAGGTCAATAGATCTAATGTCATCCAAGCAACCCGCTTCAACTGCGGCTTCAGGAGCAGTCATGATATCGTCAACCACTGTGCTTGCTGACTGGTTCATATCAACCCAAATTTCCTCTATGTTTTCTTTCTGCTTACAAGCCAAGGAATCGTCACCGTCTTCACAGTCGTAAACACTTGATGCGTTAGCATTATTCACTAAACAGCTCAAAGCGATGGATACCGCTAGGAATTTAAACTTCATATTATTTTTCCATGATTTTCGATGACTTGCCTAATGGCATACTGAACGAGGGCCAATCGGTCTATGCCTAATGCCGAATTTATAGCGCTATGCTGATTAGCAACTCGAAGTCGATCCAGAAATATAACGGCAATACGCCGAAGGTCATCATCTTCTAAATGTGCACTTGCAAAAGAACTAAGCTGATTCAATATCGTCGGAAATGTTTCGGATAATTTATTGAGTAGAAAAAAAGCTTTATCAGAACCAATGAATGCTAAAACCGTTAAAAAAGAGGCCATCCCCTCACTACTTTTTAAGAAATGTCCGTTTCCTTTTGATAAATCACTGGCCCAAATAGCAAGTTCCGCTTCAACTCTTGGGTCGTGATCAAGCGTCCAAGACTCTCTCTCTAATAGATAATCAATGAACCCTGCCGAGTCGGCTTTATCTTTCCAGAAGAATGCCACTGAGTTAGGTGTTAGCTGAAAGTCACGTGCCATTAAATTCCTCCATAACCGGAAAACCGTTGCTAATACTTGCGTGAAGTAGAAAATGCAGTTTCAACAAATAGCAATAGATGTTCAATTTTCTAATTGCTCCAAATCCAGAAAGTATTCAGATGGAGAGATACATGCGAACCAGGCTAATAAATTACATTTGGTTAATAGGTATTATCTTATTTCCTAGTTGTGCATTAGCTGATTCATTGCTCGTAAGCAATACAGAAGATTTTTCAGTTCAATTTTTCAAAATTATTTTTGGTAGCGTGGCAAATGTCATGCTAGGGCAGGATGTTGGGATAGAAGAGCCCGATACTGTCATGGGCGAAATAATGTATTTATGGAACTCTTTTCTACATCTAGTTTGTATGTTGGTCATTCTCTGGAACGGCTTCATGTGGATGGTTCAAGCAATGATGGGCAAAAGCAGTAGCTACGACACCATAGGTATCCCTTTGCGCTTTGTTATCGCTATTATCGGCTCCGTACCTTACGGCCATGGATATAGCTTAATACAGCTCGTTAATTTTGTTGGCGCTTCTGTAGGCATACAACAGGCTAATGAATATGCAGATGTTGTATATGACAATATGAATGCTGGGGGTGATATAACGCAATATTCCGCTTACTTAAATAGTGACGAATTGGTAAACAATCTTTTTCTATCCCATGTATGTATGCAACTGATTAACAACTATGAAGAAGAACAATACATAGACCGTATTAGTGAATCAGCGATTCCCTCAGAAGGGTTGTCCGAAGATATAATATTAAGCGGGTATTTAATGTCATTTGGTCAAGATTCATGGTGGGGAACTTATGACGAACAGGAGTGTGGTAGCTATGAATTTAGTAATCTGGCCGGAGACGAATCATATACAAACGGAATTGCCGAAGAGGGCCTAACAAGCTCACTTTTCACAGCGGCCACGACTCTTGACAATAATATTGGGGATCTCGTTACTGAGTTTATTCCTAATATCTGGGGGGGGGCGAAGATTGATTCTGAAGAGGCTGAATATGAAACGTTAATGGAGGAGATGAACGACTCATTGGAAACCATTCGTGGCACGTACAAAGCAGACGTAAATGCTGCCTTGCTCCAATATGAGGATGATAGACAAACGTATATAGATGATAACCAAGAAGCTGTACCAAGCTTTACCAGTAATTTTGATGCTCGGGAGGTAGGTTGGATGGCACTCGGAGCAACATATATGCTTCAGTCTATCCAAACCCAAGCTGGCCTACAGTTTGTGAAAGGTAATACTCTAAAAACACGATCGGACATTCTACCTGACGTTTACGAAATAGAAGATATACAAGCTGCACTATCTTCAGCGGCGCAAGTTGTTGGCGTGAACATGCCTAGTGGTGAGAAGGCAGTAAGCCAGCTCAAAGAATTGCAAAATAATTCATCAGCTCTCATAGCAAGTGCCGCCCTTTGGTTTGTTAGTAATGGGGATGACCCAATCATGTCAGCCATGAACTATGGGCATAACCTAATAGCAATAGGTGAACTTTCAATTTTACTCAGTAAACCGTTAGAGGCACTATCAAAAACCTTGTCAGCTGAAGTTAATGAAGAAACAACAGATTTGCCAGTCGTGGGCGAGATAGCCAACATCAGAAGATTCACATTAGCAGCTCTTGAGACGATCATATCGACGGGCATGACCAGTCTTTTAACAATGGCCTATGCATTAATTATAGCCGGTGTCTATTTCGCTTTTTACTTACCTGCATTGCCATTAATCCATTGGATTGGAGCTGCGCTGGGAGCTGTTATCGCGAATGTTATGAATATTATTCTTGCCCCCATACACATTATCGCTCATGCACTAATAGATGGTCATGGCATAATTGGGCAGAACGCTAGGCAAGGTTATTTAATCATGTTTGGTGCTTATTTAAGATTCCCGCTAACAGTTATTGGGTTTGTCGCTCTATATCCGCTGCTATTGGGAGCTGGAAAGCTGGTTATATTACTTTACACTCCATATGTGAGCTCAATGGTTAGTGGTCACGTAACCGGAGGAGTAACTTTCATAGCGATAACAGTTCTTCTAGGAACATTACTATCTGCGGTCATAGAGAGGTGCAACAATGTTATGCATGAACTATCCGATTCAGCCATGAGAATGATAGGACATGGCGCCGAGGCACTGCAGGGTGGCTCTTTAGCTTCCAGCTCTACAGGAAGATTCTCTTCAGATTCAACATCGGTCACTCAATCTGCATTAGAAGGAAGTAAAGAAGGGCATAGAGCCAAGATTAGAGAAGAGGCTATTCAAGAAAACCGTGATAGTCAGAAGGATTTAAACGATAAGCTATAGAAAGCTGGGGTTAGTATTTAGCCCCACCTCCCCTTACGAAGAACGCTCTTCTCCACCGGTCAGTTTTTATGTTTTTGGAAGGAAGATAAATGCTTGAGTAAAAATACTCAGAATCTTCCTCGTCAAACATGGCAGTTCTTACCGTTCTGTTTGATAACTTAACGCCATCGATTATTTTGTGGTTTTTCTCATCGAGTATTTCTGCAATTTCACGAATATTGGCGATTCGCCAGTCGTTATAGCCATACATCGTTTCCTCATTTAGCATCGACATTAAATCAAAAGTATCATACCCCCTTACTCGAACAGCACATCTACCATTATGAAAAAACTCGGTCGAAGGGCAGCGCATCAACATTAATCCCGATTTTTTACTTACCGCTATAGGGCCATCGATAGCAAACCCCTTTTTCCTATTTAAAGCTTCTTTACTTCGTAAGCCACGCGAAATTCGGCTCCGAGTCCCATTAGGAATATGATCCCATATGATTTTGCTTAATTCCTTGTCAGTAATAACCTCATCTGGAATGTGAGATTTCAACTCAGCCAATTCGCGCTCCGTCAACAATATTTCTATTTTCGTATTTGTCAGCGTTTTGTTTGGCACATCTGCATACCAATATGCCTGCCCAAAAGTAGCTACAAGCAAACTCACAAAAGATAGAATTCGATACGTTTTAAAATGCATGATCTAGTGTCCTAATTATGTCTTTTTCAACCACGTTCCTCTTATAACCCTTAAGTAAAGTAGGGGTTACCGTTGATACGAATCTCAAGTAGTGACGCTCATTCAAGTTTGTATTTTTTCTTTTTCCGTCTTTAAAATCCACGACTGAAAATGTTTTACTGGTAATGTCGAACGCCCAGTAAGGCGCAGACTGCGTATAAGGAAAAACGGAAAGGTTTGCCGCCGGTGACTCGCATCTTTTCTCAACAATACCGCTCAGCTCTTCGGGGGTCGGTATTCTCATAATCCAGTCACGATCTTTGTGATTACTATTGACTGAGGAAACTAATTCAATTGCCTCAGCTGCAGTGTACTTTTTAGCTGTGTCACATCGCACAAGGGAGTCTGCCCCTTGAGCACACCGGTCCCACATCAACAGTGGCGATTTTTGCATTACCCTCTTTGATTCAAAAGTATTTTTTAAACGATCCGTTTTTTTAGGTGACCATTTGTACTTTTTATTGTACTGGAACAGAAAGGCATTATTTGACGCTGTGAAATCAGCGCCTAAATCACAGCGCTGCGGCGTTTTTACTGCGTTGCTTTGGCGCAACTTATTCCAATAAGAAGCTTGTGCAGAGACTGTTTTATCGGTGTAAGACAACGAGCCTAATAGCAGACCAGTTCCAAACAATACAACAGACATTTTTAAATAATTCATTGAAACCCTCCATTTGACATAGCCATAATAATCGAATCATTAGAGCGGTCAAAAAAGAGGGCTAGGGAAGATTTAACCCGCTGTAACTGGGATTATTTTACCATTTTTAAGTAGAAAGCCATTCTTGGCGGCAGGCTTAGTGTATATGTAAACCTCTCTATCACCATCACTGTCAGTAATAATTGTGGGCTGTTCGATGTTAGGTTGAGTAAAATCCTCATCCACTTGGATTTGCACTAACTTTTGCTCCCAATCCACTACAAAGTTCAAACCATAATTTTTACCCATATGGCCTAACACATCCAAAAAGTAATCATCAGAGGAAGACCAAGAAACGGTTGGGAAAGCTGTAACTTGTTCATCAATGTAAGCATACCACCCAGAAGGTAAAATAAAGTACATGGCGTCTTCTATAGCTTGATTTTCACCCTCACTGGATACCCCGCCGAGGTCAAATGGAGTTCCAACCGGATATACCTTACCAAAATAGTCACCTGTCAAAAGCTTGTAACCAGGCACACTACTATGTGATGTAGGGACAATTTGCTCTTTTTGCATATCGATGTAAAAGTTCGCGTTGGCCGTGAAGCTTATAGCGAAAATACACGTAGTTAGTAGTTTTTTACACATTGTTGACTAACCCTTTTAATTTAAATTTTGAACTTACTCTTTTTGCATTAGCACTGGATGGCAGCTGTTGGTTTTCGTGAATAGTGGCCGATTCTTGAGTGTCATCTACCTTTTTTTCTTCTCTGATTTGCTCGATGATTTGGGGCGCATGCGTATGCCCTTGAACACTTTCAACAACAGCTTTTTTACCGTTATTAACGCATTCCAAATAAAAGCCATGAAGAAGCAATATTCGTAAATATGAAGTTCTTATATGACTTTTTGGCCTGCCTACGATTTCATTAAGGACGCGTTGAGCTGAGCCCTGGGACTGACTATCATCAGTTGATATTCTAACCGTAATATGGCCGAGTTCAGCACCATCAACCCCCTCTTTATTTAGGTCACAGCCACCAATAATAAGCCCGCAGCTTGCTAAGAATTTCTTAAAAGCAGCTCCTTGGACAAGCACCCTTCTAGCAGCTTCCGGTTTTAAATTACTTATGTACTCATACAGGCTTAACTCAAAATCAACTTCTAAATCAAAGGGCACATTAAAGCGTGAGTAACTTTTCATAACGCTCATATCTATAGGCTTTTAGCCAAAGCTAAGCCAGCCAAGTTATCAAATTCAGGGGTATCTGTTGTTATTGCTCCCTTATAAACGTCACGCAGCGCGGTTTTGAGTAACTGAGCACCACCACCACTAAACATAATGTAATTAAGTGAGTAGTCTCCCACTAGTTCATCGATGTAATTCATCAGTCTTTTTGCTGTCATAATCAAGGAAGACTGAACCAAATCAGAAACATCATTGGCTTTATTCATAAAGTGAAACACGCCGGTAGTTAACGCTCTGTTGACTTCCGCTGGTGGAATGTTTGTTACTTGGAATTTTTGCTGCAAAAAACTTTTTAAAGTGTCTTTAATATTCAGAACACCAATATGCCGCGAGCCAGAAAGTTTGTGGTTTATTGTGATTTCATCACCAGGTACCAAGACTGAAATATCTGTGGTATTTCCGCCTATATCGCAAACACAGAAACTACCATTAATATCCTCAAATTCCTCTGCATCATCGCGGAGCACGTAAGCTAAAAAAGCACACACGGACTCAGGTTGTATAGTGTGCATGTTAGGTACTATAGACGCCAAATCTGCCCCATCAGCTGATGTAAACGGCTTTTGTAATGCATCTCTTACTTTCGATATGTATTCAATATCCGCAACCCCGTCTTTGTAATAATATCCAATCGGTAAGGTTGTACTCAGGGATACCTTTTTTCCAGAAAAACCCGCCAATTTTAAACCATGGTGTATTAATGCGCCTTTGAATTCAGAATATGCAAATCCTTTGTTTCTAGACACTTCATTTTCAACATATTCGCTCACTGTGTATGACATACCATCGACGTCATAAATTCCAGATCCGCTACTGTTCATTGATGAGAATACCCGCCCCATCTGAGCACTAGTCGCATACTTAAAACCTACTAGGGTTTTTTGGCCATCCACATTACCCCAATACCCGACTTTGTTTTGGTCATAACCATCATCCATAAACACATCATGAACCTCTTGGTCTTGGTCCCAAATTGGGGGTAACTTTTTTAAATCATTAACTATCTGCATTTGTGAACCTCTTCGCTCTATTAACTTTTGAATTGAATCGCTTCTTGCCTGCTAACAAGCATCTCAATTGTCGCAAAGCTATTATTGGAGTTACTTTTCTGATGCGGGCGTATACAAAAAACGATACATAAATTACGCTGGCTACTAGAATCGGCCAGCTTCGATCAAACCAAAGTGGGATGAGTGGCAGGATTGCATACGCACTAAGGGAAACAGTTTTCACACCAACTTTAGGTTCATTTCCCAACCGCCAAAAATGCATAGACGTGTAATTTTTTAATTTATCACTCATACTTTAGCCAGCCATCCTTATAATCCTGCTGAGAAAGCAACTCTCTTTGAACAAGTTGATCTCCAACAGTTTTAATAATCTTTAAATCGTTTGGCGTCCCTACTGTTTTTATTGTGTTTATATAACCTTCCAAAGATATCAATCCTCCTGAAAACTTTTCGATCAAATCATCCGCCAGCAATCTCCCGTTATTTTTCATCTGCTCCCGAACTATTGCCCCTATTTTTTCAGGCTTATTAATGTCATTCAGAAGCTTCTCCTGAGCTACAGCGTCGAAGAAACACCAAGACCGGACAGCCGTGCGACCGTTGCCGTTTAAATTTAATATTAATCTTTGATGCATAATCGTATCGATAGCTTGGTAAATACGAACCGCCGCACTTCTTTGCTCCTCAGTTGGATAGGCATCAATGAGTCTAGGTAGGGTTTGCTCTGTTGAATTTGTATGTACTGTTGATAGAACATAATGGCCCGTTAGGGCTGAAGTAATCAGGTTAGATATTGCTTCACTGTCACGCACTTCTGACCAAAAAATAATATCGGGTGCGCGTCTCAAAGAGCCTTTAAATGCTCGACTAAAAGAGTCTATATTCTTTGGCACTTCACTTTGTGCTATATCCCCAACCTTGTTTTTTATCCCCTCCAAGTTGAATTCAATAGGGTCCTCAACCGTGATGATGTTGTCATGGTGATGCTGCACGTGATGCTGTAAAGCAGATGCTATCGATGTGGATTTTCCAGAACCGGTTGGTCCCGATACCAACATGACACCGACTTCTCTTTGCAGTGAATCTACAAGCTCCATAGGCAACCCAATTTCGCTTACGTTTGGGATATGCTCATTTAGAATTCGTACCGTCAATTCCGCGCCGTAATCTAAATCATTGGAACCAAGCGCCGTTATATGGCAACGACAATAGATCATTGAGTCATCTTTGAGCATTATTGGATAACGAAACGGGGCGTCACGGCCTCTTCCTAAATTCGATGTAATAGAATTCTGGTAAATCTCTTGAAGAGTAGTGAGCAGTTCATTATGTGATACTTGTAACTCATTTATTCTTAAAAGCTGATTAAACTTTTTGAATAGAATAGGGCGACCTGATCTGATGATCACATCGGACACTCTTTGGCTATGAGCTTCAATTATAGTTGCATTTAGGTTAGTTCGATTAAACGTATCAAAATCAAGCATAGTCATTGCTCTCTTTCGACGAACACGGGGCGCCACTTCTTAATATCATTAAAATAAGCGTCGTGATTAATTTTAAATCTAACATCGTCTACATAAATCGTTTGCCCATCTGAATCTAAAATTACCCCTTCATGCACAACCTCTGCTTTTGGCATGCTGACTACATTAGTTAGATTGGCAAATCTGAACTCATATAACCCGTTGATTTTATTTTCGAGTCTTGAAAAGCTCTCATCTAGGATCACTTTAGCCTGCTTACGCCCTAACTCCCATCCTTCACTAAACGCCTTTAAAAATGCATCTTCTTCTTCGTTGGTTCTTGGCATTAAAGCAGTAGGCATCATTTCTGGTTTTTCTAATGGAAATGTGAGGTATTCCCGCCAACTAGGGGGACTCATTACAACTTCTGCTTTATCGTCTAGAGTGTAAGATGTTGTCACGCGCCGCGCTTCTCTTGAGGAGTTTTTTTCGAACAATTGGATAGTCTTTTGAACGGTAGGCAACAGCATATTTCCGTTAACAACGAATTGATTAAAATCGACTGTTTTATCTAGCTGAGTTGAGAAGTCTTCTAATCGCTTTTGATTTTTTGAATGAAAATAATACATTCCTTCATCATTTCCCCACTGCCTTGCCTGGTCTTCAATTTGCTCAAACCTTGCATTATTGCGCTCAGGATCTTTCTCCTCAGAACCTTGGCTAATCGCCGCGTCAATTAGTTTCTCTTTAACGTCTAGTTCCTCTCGGCTAGGTCCATGATTTAACTTTAATAGAGTATCTATCGGTTGAGCAGCATGCGCCGCACCAGTCAGATTTAAAGCAATACATAGGGCAATAGTGCGGATTCGCATTCTTATAACCCTCTATATTTTACTTCAAGCAGGTTTTCACTCGCCTTATAAACCACTATCGCCCTTGAACCTGTTTGCTGCCCAATATCATCCATAATGTCAATTAAGGGACGAAAGTTTACATCCACATTAACTAATACTCCGGCAGACGGTTCCAAGCCCAAGTACCTAACCTCATTCATTCCCACATAAGCTGATAATTGCCTCAAGAATGGCTCTAGAGGGCCGGTATATGTCTCACCCAGATTAATAGTCTTTTGCATTACAGGTAGCTCCCTTACATCAAAAGACAGATCTTTATTACCTTCTTCGATATATCGAGCTCTTTCCAGATTCGCTAATTTATTGCTATTAGCTACCATTTGCTCAGCAAGAATCGCAATCTTTTGCGCTACTGGGTCTGACTCGTCAGGGTGAAGTTGGGTTGGAGCGGCCGCACACCCCATCAACCCTATTGAAACAAGAGCGGTTAAACCAAAGTTTTTTATTGCAATCACCAAAAACACCTTTTCATTCAATTAATAACAAGCCTACCTGTCTAGCACTGCTGAATCTGGCGACGAAGTGCCAAATCTGGCAGCGAAGTGCTAAATATGTCAGCGAAGTGCCAGATGCGGCATTTCATGTACATATCTAAATAACAGTTACTAATAACGTTAGAATTAACGCACACATTACTCAGTGATTTTTAGCCCGCAACAGTTTTCCGGATTTGGAGACATTTACCTTTGTCACCAAAAACTACGCAGATGTACTATCTGGTCATAAACATAGAAATTAAAAATCATATGAGAACTCGAGAAAAAAGCACCTTAGAGCAATACCGTTCAATCACAGTTAGACTATTAAACAGCGTGGAAAAACTTGGGACGCCACCAACACCAGAAAACGTCAAACATCACGTAGAGCACCTTGTTCCACAACGCGGATACGCATGGCTTAGGTTGGTAAAGGCGAGCTTAATAGAGCACTATTCTCAAAATAACGATCCAGATGGGATTGAATTAATTGAGTCTATCTCTTCGGAACACTCAAAACGCAAAGATCTAAAAACGAGTGCAGGTAAAAAGAAATCGATCACTCCAGCACAGCTTGAAAAGCTTCGAGCGCACTTTAAGGCGAACGTTGACAACTCAAAAAACATTAAGCCAATCATCGCATTAGTTGAAGCGACGTTAATTGCAGGTTTACGGCCGTCTGAATGGGCTTTCGCGCAATTAATTAAATCCTCTGATTTACCTTCGGATCTCATTTCTATTTTCTCAGATTACAGCGGGGACTATCCGGCTTTACTTGTCGAAAACGCGAAAGCCACGAATGGTCGTTCTTTTGGGAAGTATCGAATAATTGACCTAAGTGGGTTAGACATCAGCGCAATGAGCTTTATAAATCTAGCCCTGCTCTACGCTCAAAAATATAAGACAACAAATTCAGATTGGGATGCGTTCTATCAAACGATTCGCTGCTCTTTATACAATTTAATTAAGGCACATCTCCCCTCACTGAAAGGGGTTAGCCTTTATACCTTCAGGCATCAATGTATCGCAAATCTAAAGCTTCATTATAGCCCTGCAGAAGTCGCAGTTATGGTAGGACATGGTAATGATTTAACCGCCTCTGAGCATTATGGAAAGCGCAAGTCAGGCACCAGCACATCTGATTTAATCAAACCAAATGAAGCAGATATCCCTAGAGTGCGCCAAATCCTTAGCTCCAAACTTTCCAAACGAGCTTTTTCCGACTCACATCCGGAAATCCCCAACGCCTGAACTCCGTATTAGCATTTTATTTTAGGGATATCACTCCACTTTGTCGTGTATTGAGGGGATAGGAACTCTCGTCGCATAGCAAACTTTTGCTCGAAGCCTTTGGCGGCCATTTGAACTGTGGAACGACCATATTTAGCGTTAATATTATCCATACACGCCATAAGTTTGCCGTTGTCATTTGATGGACTAAACAAGTCGTACTGAAACAGTCCCTCATCGTGCAAGTCCAATAGCCCCACACCGCATTTATAATAACGAACACCTGATTGATACAGCTGCACCATAGCGCTTTCAATTACTTTTACTATGTTGCGGGTGTCGTTCGTCGGCACAGTAAAGCGATGAAAGTGTGAGCGGCGAAAATACCCTCCTGCATCATGAGGAGAACTCGTCGCAAATAGCGTCATGCTTGCGGTTAGACTCTTTTGCTTGCGCAGCTTTATCGCCACCGTTTCAGCATGGCTAGCTAACGCACTGCGTAGCTCGTTGAATTCTGTAATCCGATTACCAAAGCTTCTCGTGCTGTATATCTCTTTTTTAGCAGCACGCACACTATCCCAAGTATGTCGTACCTCACCGTTTAACTCACGCACCGTATTTTCGACAATTATTGATAACTCCTTGCGGATTTGAGACGGGTCTCGATTAGCTAGCTGCCATGCGGTATTAATTCCTAATGCGTTTAGTCGCAAACCTAATCGTTTACCAATACCCCACACTTCCGTCACACCCATTTGTGATAACACGCCTTTACGGATTGCCTGAGTATCTAAGACAGCAACCCCCTTAAAGGCTTCGATTTTTTTAGCTGCATGGTTCGCCACTTTGGCTAATGTGGGCGTTGGGCCGATACCCACGCAAATGGGCAGTCTAACCTCGCGCCAGACGGTTTTTCTAATCTGAGTCGCTAGGCTTGCCCAGCCTTCTTGGGGCGGCGTAGCCTCGTTACCGTAATATAAAAAACACTCATCAATGGAATATACGTTAATGTCAGGCGCGAAACGTGCGCAGGTATCCATCATGCGCTGACTTAAATCAGCATAGAGTTCGTAGTTGCTAGAGCGAATAACGACTCCTGCTGCCTCAAGCTCTTTCTTAACCTGAAAGTACGGCACGAACTTCTTACCCACACCTAAGCGCTTAGCAATGCCACAAGCCGCACAGATACAGCCGTCGTTGTTTGTCAGTACCACCACAGGCTTATTGCGAATTCTGGGGTCAAAGACCTTCTCGCAACTGGCATACATGCTGTTGGCATCACACAAGGCGAACATCAGAGTTGCTTCTTAAAGGGTCGGTGTAAGCGAATAGAGCGCGTCACCACTCCCTCTATCTGAAAGTCGTCACCTTCTTGCAAAAAATACGGGGGAAAACCCTTACTGGAAGACAGTAAACAACGCTGTACTTTATCGATTTTTTTGCACACGAATACTCCATTGAGATTTGCCACAACAATGTCTTGGTCTTTAATTTCTTGAGCGCGATCTACAATTAAAAGGTCACCTGAGAATATACCATCACCTTTCATTGACTCCCCTTGAGCAATACCAATATAGGTCGCAGAGGGGTGGTCAATAAGTAGCTGATCTAAATCTAGGTTAAGCTGTGTGTATTCTGCCGCAGGTGACTCAAAACCAATAATACCCGCGGACGCTTTGATAGGGATAAGTTTCAACATACTGTAATTATATACAGTATTATTGATCCAAGAAACACAAATATAGTCCACTCAACTAGATATAGTCAGATCAACAGGCCAAAGTCGAACGATGAACTTATTCGCCTTGGCTCCCAGTAAACATTCTCGCAGCTAGTTGCTTGTAAATCGCAGTTGAACGCCGAATCTGCAATATTACTAGCTGTTTATCCAGATCACACCATCCCTCGCCAACACTACATTCCAAGGCGTATTCCACTAAGCCTTCAATCTCTTGACGAACGAAAGGACACTGACCTGGTTTGTGTACTTCGAATTGCCCCATAATTATCCTCTATATTTTCCAACAATGACCGACAGAATTTCTCATCTATAGAAAACGCTGCAAAAAATAGGGTTTCGGCCGAAAAAAACGCATAACTGCTGCATTTGGCAAGCAACTGCTGTAATTGGCAAGCAACTGCTGTAATTGGCAAGCAACTGCTGTAATCGGCAAGCAACTGCTACATTTGGCAGTGTTCATCCACATCTTCACCAACCGAAATTTAATCACTTAATTTCTAGTATTCAAGACGTTACTGCTTAAGCAGTAACGTAGTGGAAATCTGTTAACGCTTAAGCAGTAACGTAGGGAGTAGACTTTTAAAGCTAAAAGCATACAAAAACAGGTGGCGAATAAAGCAGGAAGAATCTGAATCAATTCTTTTATTTACTCACAAAAAACTTGAAATCCATTTTAGATGAAACACCGTAAATCCCACGACAACATTAACTTTAAGACATTTTCGCTTAGTTAAAATTGTCGCATTCCCCTCACGTAGAGCAGTGAAGATAAATAACTAAAAACAGACAAAAGACTGTTAAGGCTAACTAGCAGTAACGTATTTATAAAAGTGTTACTGCTTAAGCAGTAACGTAGGGAGTAAAATTTTAAGGAGCGAAACGGGTGTGTTTTTTTACTGCAATTGAAGGGTGGCACATATCCCGCGAGGAGCGATAGCGAAAAAGGGGTATGGGGTGGCCTGATGATTTAAGTGATATTTGAGGCCGCTAAAAGCCGCTCACGGGCTTAAAAAATATTACGGGCCTCTCCCCGCCTCTAGGTATCGAACAGCCATTTGATAGTCTCATGTGAAATATTAAGCAGTGAAAAGCCAAGTGTGTGACAGAGCTTAGTGAGTCTTTCAGCACTGGGGTTTATCAAGCTGCACTTGTCAGATGATTCGATGGAGTCATCGCAAACCGAGTAAATTGTCAGAAGAGACTTTTCTTGGTTGTACGTTAGGTATTCGCTTACACCGAATGAAGTGGTACGCGATGCAACCTTGATAAGTGATGGTATGCGCAAGTCTACTTCTCCCTGCTCGCTTTTAAAGAAATACGAGCCGCTTTCGGTGCGAACGGAACAGTTAAAGCCTGGACCACCAGCATTAACAATTTGGGTATTGATGGTCTTGATGAAACTTGGAACGCCTGTCACGATTTGCATATAAAATCTCCATGTGTGTTTTGAGTTAACGTGCCTTGATTTTGAGGTCGTGCAACAAAGTGGCTACGACACTCCAAACAGCAATTCACGCATTGATAAGATTTGGGTCTCTGCCCTCTCCTTGGTTACTGGCTCTAATTGGCCTAAACGCTCAACTGCTGCGCTGCCTGACTCAATCATGATCTGATTTGCGTCAGCCAAATTACATTCGGTATGTTTGGCGTACCAAAGGTTATTTCTCTTGTGGTAACGAAAACTAGAAGCTCTCAGTAAACCTAAAACGCTCTCAGAGGGCTTTTCACTAAAAACAAGCTCGATACCATGTTTAGCGTCATTAAAGCGTAGCGCGACATTTTGAGGTTCGCCCCCATTAGTCTTTGAATTATCCTTGGGTTTAGCTAAGTCCTTTTCTTGCGGAGTAATTTTTTTTGTAGACTGCGGATTGGTCAGGTGTTCAGCAAGTACCCCTTGAGGAACCCAAGAAGCACCTTTGTCGAATAGGTTAACTTTGTGTACCAACCAACCGTCAGCAAACTCATTTGATGTTTCTTTTAGGTAAGCGTTAAGAGAGCTGTAAGAGCGTTTGTGTTCGCAGTCTTTAGGTAAAGTGGCAAGGTGTTTTGTGTCTTCATGTAACGCGGCAGCTTTACGCATTTCAGGGAATAGGTTTCTAGTGTGTGTAGACCAAGCAAGGATGATTGTTTGATTGGTGGTAGAGCCGTGATAGTCCTCTAGTGAATTTGAAGTGTTAGTGACGTTTTGAGCAACGATAACGGCCTTTGTGTTTTTAGGCATGTATTGCTCTATGTGTTTTATGTATTCGTTGTGAGCGTCTTGCTCTGCTTTTGCTCTATCACGGTTAGCTTGTTTTTCAGCGTCCAATTGTTCTTGGATGAACGCCTTAAAGTTTACTGCCTGAGTATTTGAAAGTTGAGGGCGACAATCGTTGATGGTGATGTCTCTCTCACTACGGGTAGTGAATAACCATTTGTCATTGAAGATATCAAAAGCACCAAGCGTATATTTAGGGCTTAGGCCAGTATGGTCTACCTCTAGTATGTAAGCGTCATAGTAAGCGTTTGAGTAGGTATTCTTTACCGTAACGAATTTACCTATGACGGTATCGTAATAATCGATATCAACTGGGTTAGCAAGGATTGCGTTTAGTAGTCGTAGGCAAAGTGCAAAGTTGTTTATCTCTTCTTGGGTGTCACCTTCGTAACAGTTACTAATGAGAATATAGCGAAGCTCTGAATATGCTTTAGTTCTGGTTAGGGTTTCCGTTACTTGAGTGGTGTCATTCCATGCCTGGGCTGATTCGTTGTATCTGGCCGCATATGACTCTGCATTCTGCCAATAGATCCCTTTGGCGATATCGGTTGCTGTTAGCGTGCTAAGGATAGTGGTGTTTTCACGTATCCATGTAGCGATGTTAAGAACCGTTGATTGTGAAGCAAGTGAAATAGACATGGCGTAGCCCTCTTGGTTGATTGCAGGGCTAACGTGTCAAGCCACCAGCGAGCGGCAAATTTTAGGGTTGGGGTTAGATTGTATTTACAATCGTTGGTTAAAAACTGGATTGGCCGACAGTCAACTCGCCTTTGTAGCTCAGTGGCAACTCTGCAATCTCCCAAGCAATATTCAATGGTGTGGTTAATTCAGTCTTATCTTGTTGGATGTAGTTGTATGCGCCCCACTCTGCGAATGCGGGCTCACCCTCTTTGGCCAAAACAATTTCATTGCCAAACTGGTCGATGCAAAGCATCAGGTTTTGCGATGGGCGATATGAAAGACAAGTTAGATAATGCATTGCTTCTAACATGACTGCTCCTTGTATTGAGTTTGATTCGATTAGGGGGCGCTTGAATGCTCACCCCCGCTAAAAGTGACTGAGTGTTTACCATTCGTCCGAAGCGAGCATATCCATAACACCCTGCTCGATTTCGGCAACCTCCGCTTGCTGCTGGCAATCGCTATTGCAATAAGTCTTGCCGCCTTGGGTGTAACCGTCCGCTGGTTTCATGCCGTAAGACTCAAAAGAGAAGTGACAACCGGCGCAATGAGTAGGCGCGGCATTCGGGTTGGTTTGGGTGGTGCGTTGACTTGGGGCTAAGTAGCTCATATCAGTTCCTTAATGGGTTTGTGAAAGCGGGTTCGCTGGTATGGGGTCAATGTGTCTGGGTGGGGCGGTATTGCAAATAAAGGGGGGGTGAACGGAGGTGGCCGTTAAGCCGAGTGTTAGTTAATAAAATCCGCTTTAAACATAGTAACTTATATTTAAGTCGCTTTCATGTGTGACAATATGTGTGACAGTAATTTTATTCGTATAATGTCCTTCAATGATTATGAATACTCAAAATTAGTTACAGGCTTTAGTGCAAGTACTATCAGAATTTGGGGCTATTCGTCTATTAGTTAAAATTTGAGCAACTCCGCTTTAATAATATAAACTGCCTATTATTCGTCTTTTCCTGAATATTCGAACTTGACGACTTTTTTGTTAGTAGTATTCACAATGTAATACATCCATGCGCCCCCATTATTAGAGCACCTTACCAAGTAATTACTACTCTCTTGATTACTCTGCTTATAGTCTGAAAATCTACACGGATTAGACCTATTAATATTCATTACATTTAAAACATCATAAGGGCGACCTTCTATCCATTCTGATTCAAATGGCTTATCTTCAAAAATATACTCGTAAAGAAAAAATGAGAGAAACGCAACAACCAGAACCCCTAAAGATAAATTATATAATTTTTTATGTTTATAATAAAAATTTAAAAATGAAACTTCACTTATAAAATAAAATCCATTTTTCACTTTCAAAATTAACTTTTTCCCCCAATCGATATAAGTTAATTTATCCACTTTCGGTCTTACATTCCACTCATCAATTTTACCTTCATAAGTTTCCTGACACTCTTTCTCTATTTTTTCTCTCCTACTTTCTAGAGAATAGAGCTTATAAAATAATAGTCCTAAAATACATAGAGTAAGTACTCCTAGGACGTATAACATCGTTACGCCTGCCCCTGCCGTTAACGTTCGTGATAAAATCTTTCCACTCGTCCTGATTATTTCTACATTATGTTCTATCGTCATTGCTAAATATATACCTGCAATAGGTAAAAGAAAAACAACAAACCGTAATTTCGATGTATAGGCTGATACGGCAGAAAGCACAATCAAAAACAATAAAAGAAACGAATCTATGCGGTAAAGGTTGAAAACAGATCTTGAAACCGCACCCATCACTGTTTCCGCTGGCATGAATAAAGCTATGCTATAAAGGCTACAGATAAAAAATATTAGTAAATTTATATTTCTATTTGTGAGTTTTTCTTCCACTTTTTTAATTCCCTATAATAATTTTTATATTTACGTTTACTTATATAAAGTTTGCATCACACATACGGTACATCTATGTTTAACACACCCCGATTCAAATGAGCATTAATCTTTTACAATTTCAAAATATCATCGGTACCTATAAACTGTTGCTCTACTGATACCAAGCCTTTTAGCAACCTCAGAAGGCTTCATACCTTCATCTAGCATGGTTTTAATCTTACTACCATCTGTTGTTGGTCTTCTTCCTTGATAGGCTTCTGGTCGCTCTTCCTTAGCCTTTGCTATACCGGCTATTTGCCGTTCCTTTCTCAGGTTGGTTTCGAACTCAGCAAAGACACCTAACATTTGTAAAAATGCTTTACCCGAAGCTGTACCAGTATCTATACGTTGATCTAGTATCTCTAAACTAGCTCCCTTAGCTTCAATGGTTTCAACTATGTTAGTTAAGTCATTCATGTTTCTAGCGAGTCTATCAAGCTTCCATACCACCAGCTTATCTCCTGTACTTATCATATCGAGCAGAAGCATTAACACATCTCTGTTTAGGGTGGTTGTCCCTGATTTCTTTTCTTCTCTCACTACTGCGTCAGGATAAGCTCTTTTGATAGCATTAACTTGCATCCCAGCATCTTGGTCAGTGGTACTTACTCTACAATAAGCAAAAATAGTCATCCGTTTATTCTCATATAGATTTTAGATGCTTATGAGAATACATCAATTCTCACTAATAACAACCTATATAAGACAGTATTTAGGTGTTTCGCTAGGGTATACCCACTTGTTACTGAAGCCTGTTTGCTATGACCAACAAGTTGTTGGGTAATTGCTTGATTTACATTTTCGCCTTGCAATTTAGTTATCACTGTATGCCGTAAACTATACAAATTAAGATTCTCTGATAACTCGTTTGAATTGGGGATTTCACATTCAGATCTAAGTGTTGAAGAGTAAAAGTTTGTTAAATACTTACTTGTCTTATCAAATATTTTTCCGTCTTTACTTGAGTTTACATAGTCAAGAAAACCCATATTAATTAACTCATCATGAATTGGTACTAAGCGGTTAGCTGCTATCGTTTTAGTACTACCAGCATCAGAGGTTATATTCATATAATAAGTACTAGATTCAGCAGATTTTTTTATGTCAACCTTTCTAAGTTGCATAACTTCGCCATTTCTCATTCCAGAAAAAGCCATTATTAGCACTGGCCACTTCTTATTCGCTTCAGTCTGCTTACGACAAACCTGTATTATTTTTCTTACTGTATCATCGTCAAAAGCCCCCCTTTTATTTTTCCCTTTAGGAAATTTGGTTCTCATTTTATCTATTGGGCTAGCCTGAATAATATGATTTGAGTACAGATAGGCGTAAAAAGATTGCAGAAACTTCTTATACTCAAGTGCTGATTTGGTAGATATAATATGCTCTTCGTCTACTCTTCCCTCTTCAGTATTATGAACGCGATCTAATAACGACATTTTGTTATAAGGGCGCATGTTGGATTTTGGGAGATTCAATATTACATTCGAAAACGACTCATCTAATACCCTTGATGTAACCTCATCCAAAGTCTTATTTCTAAATAGATACTTAAAGAGTGCCGCCATGCGTTCATAGCCCTTTAGAATTTTCTCAGACCACTTGTTCCTTTTATCTGGTAGCGTTCCTGTTTCTCCAGCATTAAGGAACATGTCCATGTATTGTTCGAACGAATTAAGTGACTCAGTTGTAGCTTCAGTGTTGTCAACTATTACTTTTCCAGTGATATCCTCAAATACCTTAGCTGCCCTTTGATTATCATTATTGGCAATAGCTTCTCGAATTACTCTGGCACTTGAAAGGAAATGCTCTAACTCTTCTTCAGCCTGAAAGTAATCGCCACTATATTTTATTGAGCGCCAATCTGAATTATCATCAAACTGTTCGTTCATTTCTCTGAATTGCAAAGCATAGCTCAGCATTGAATCGCCATCATTGGAGATTCCTCTTTCTCCACATTCCAAGCGTTCTAATTTATATTCTTTAAGTGACTTAATTGGGGGAGGTTCAGAGCTGTTATTTAAGTGAGTTGTTGATTGATAACGTTCATGAGCTAGGGCTAAAGGCGCATGATAATTTTCGTATGCTTTAACTACAATTTTTGACTCATCACTATCGAGAACGACTACAGCTCTCAATCTACGGATGATCTCGGTACGAATGTTTGCTACCGCAGCTTGTATAAGCTCCTTATGCACGTTTGCTACTCCTCCTTTATCATTTATGAATTCCATAATACGTGAAATTATCGCACACGCTATCCTAGGCTCTCTTGTTTTTAGAGAACATCGGAAGGTTGATCCTTGAATTCTGATATTGAGATAGTAGAAACCACCTCTTATGATGGTGTGAGGAACTTTGATGTGTGCCATTTTGTGTGCCTTTGTGTGACACTCAGCTGATTAGCTGTTTACAACTTATGAAAAAGCCCTTGCGAAACAAGGGCTTTCATAAATAGTTGGAGCTAGTCGATAAGCCACTTCCCTCTCTGTTTCTCCGGTGAACAAGTCAATGGTGTCCATGTCGCGTTTACGGTGTGTCTTCTTGGTGCGTTTTGCTTTGTTCTTCTCTGCCTTGGCAGCTTCTTTAGCGGCTTCCTTGGCGGCTTTCTCTGCCAGTAATTCTTCACGTCTTTTGGTTAACTCCGGTATTAGGCGCTGCACTTCCAGTTCATCGAATTCAATTCCAACCTTTTCAGAGATTGATACAGGCACAGGTTGCTTGTTTTTCTGACGTACAAACATGGTGTGGTCAATGACGCGCTCTAAGGCAATGTAGTGGTGATAAAGCTCAGGTTTAGCGATTGCACCATTGGTTAAGTCGTTCTTGTTTGAGAGTATGCACAGGGCGCAACTAAGGCGTGTGTTCTTGTCTCCACGGTTGCCGTACATTGGGTGTGGGGCTTGACCTGCTGCTTCTATCGTATCGAACACTTCATCTGTGCTGTGAGCGTATACCGGATACCAATCGTAAACTTCACGGTTCTTGGTGGGGGCGTTTAAATTGTTGTTGATAACCAAAGGTGTTTTTAATGCGCGACCTGGCGACTCTTCTGCACGAATACCAACGCAATTGAAACCGACTGTGTAGCCGTTTTCATCCATCATTCTGCGAATGTATTTGTTGATGGTGGCTGTTTTAAGGCCACTAGTGCACCAACGCATCTTGGCGCTTGGGAACATGCCGCGAAGTAGGATTGCATCGCCCAGTGTATGCATTGGCTCAAGTACCACCAGCTCGTGATTGATGGTTGCTTTGATATGCTCGATAACACCGTCATGCTCGTATTCGCCCAAGTGAACGTGAACCACTATGATTTGGTCATGTGGGATGATTTTGCACATTTCGATGTATTGCGCTTGTGAGTCTTTACCGCCTGAGTGTGAGCATACATAGATTGCTTTTCGGTTCTTCGCGTAGTCAACTACAAGACTGGCGCGGGCTTCAACTGCAAAGTCGCTTAACTTGTTTTCACCGCAAATGTCGAACATATCTAAGTTTTTCATCTCTCGTTTTCCCCTTGGTTGGTATGGATTTAATGTGCAGGGGTGACGAGAAACGGCAAAAAAGGGGCGTTAAAACTATTTGAACGCGCACGCGGGAGCGGTTAAAAATATTTGAATTCAAAGAGGGGAAACCCCAGCGTAAGTGCTGAGGTGTGGCGGTTAGATTTTCTTAATCCATTACCTTTAGGTGTGTAAGTTTGGGTATCCCATGCGTATTGGCAAGCGAGGTCGCTGCTATCGTAGAAACAGAAAAATCAATGCTTTGCTCCCAACTATCTGACAGTGTGTATATGACGGCAAAGATTGCCACTGCTTCGACTTGTGAGCGGGGCGTCCCAATGACAAAACGGTCTGAGGTAGGCACAAAGCAATCGAATCTGCGCATCCAATCAAGACACAGCTCCCCAAAGGCAAAATCCTTTAATACCTCTATCCCCGACTTGGTTATCTCGACGTTGTAAAGAGCATTGGCCGCTGTCCAGGGATGAACGCATTTACTGTCTCTTACTGCTTTCTCCCACAAGCCAACATAAGATGACGCCTTGATTCTTTTGCCGCGAACACGGAGCGCTCCGGACACGCAATGACCCAGAGTCTGATTCACTGACGATACAAGCAAGCCTTTAGGGTTCTTGCTTACTGTTGTTAACGCCCAGCGACGACGAACAGCATTCGACACCGAACAGATGATGTTGTTATCACCCCCATTTTGCAGGGCGAAGTGCAGATCCATATTGCTAATGTGCGATTGAAAGCCCTCATTAACTGTAAGAGAAGCAATAACCGATTCGCTCATACTTGCCATAGACGTAGATACGACCTCACGGTCAAATTCGATGTAATGTGACATGTTCACCTCGTTGGTTTGGAAGATTTCAGTAAGGTGAACGTAGGTAATTTGTTAGAATGCTTTTAAGACATGACAGCTAAATGGTAAGAGCTTAAGTCTGAATAGAAGTAAAAACTCAAACAATTTAGCTGTTGAAATTAGTTGTTAAGACTTACAAGGGTCTTCGTCACCTGGTAAACAAGGAATGATAGTAACGTAGCCAGTCCTAATAGGGACATGATATCGAAAGTTCATAATATAATTATTCACATTTCGGGCGCTATTTAATTCTGATAGTTTTAGAATTAAATTTTTAAGCTGCTCATCTTTAGCAGGAACGGTATTGTTATCTCTATCGATAACTTTAATTACCGTAATTTTTAATTTTAGCGGGTCATTAAAGAGTTGAGCCGAAAATTCTACTGAACCACCACCTTCAAGTGAGACTTGAAAAATGTCGGGAACACCAGTAGTAGATACTCCAAAAATTTCGGCAACTACCTGCATAGTTTGTGTCATTGTTTCCACTTGGAAACGGAGTTGTTCATTTAGATAATCACTTAGATCATTCTCACAGGATGCACAGTTTACGAATTGCCATGCATCAGGAACGACTGCTATTGGAACCGTGCTATTTTCACTTGCTGTGGCGAGCTCTCCGACCGCTTTATCTAAGGAGTCTAATTTCTCTTTTACATAAACTGAAGTGGCTATCAGACTGGCACTCGCTGAGCGTATAGGCGGGTGTCCTGGAGGGCCAAGAACGTATCCTATGCTTACGACGTAGGTGTTCGCTTCCCTGTTAGCTAAATCTATTACAACAACTTTACTTTCTTGATTTGTATCTTGAATGTTTATCCTTGCCCATGACATAGCTGCTAACTCACGCTTAAAATCTGAACATAAGTTACATTCTACATATATTTCCGATGCGGATACTTTTGCGCTCGTAATTAGGAAAGCAAAAAATATAACCAACACCCTTAATGTTCTCTTCATCCTTATTCCTTTTTAATCAAAAGCTGATCCTGAAATAGAACCAGAAATAAGAATAATAATGATAATTACTCTCAATAACAATGGCGCAAGGAATTTAAGATTGTAATCTAGCATTCGGTTATGCTGACTAGTAATTTGGCTGCTTGGAAAATGCCTGTAAGCGCTAGCGATACCAGGTATGAAGGGTAATGGGTGATACTACTCTCGTATGATGCGCTTATAGCGTTCGTCGTACTGATAGTCGTGGGTATCAATCACATCTATTTTTGTAGCTTCAGGGTGAAGCGGATTTATTATGTAATTGTACTCGTGGGGTACTATTGCGGACGGCACCTTTAAAAAAGCACTAGTATTTGCCTTAAGAAATCCTATTCCAATATCTTGGGTAGCCTGCTGTTCTTCATTGGCCGTCGTATCCCAGCCGAGTGGTAGTGTACTGATAAAGTGCTGCTCAAACTCAATGTTATCCGGTATATGTATAGTTAGCATCTTTAGATTCGGTATGGTTAAAGAGGCTTTGTCGTGAATGAATCTCTCTAATACCGCAAGCGAACGGGAGCCACCAGCATAAATAACAGGAAAGCCAATGTGGTGCCATCTGCCAACGCCATACAAGCCCCCCTTGCCATCCAAAGAAGTGAAATTTTTATGAGCTAAACGAAACACTTCCACTATGCCGTCATGCCGTACTTCAAGCGGTTAACTGAATTGCGCACCATTTCCATGCCTGTAATACTGCTGCATAGAGATAATGGCTTTTCATCACTTAACCCAATATTGGGCGTGTCCATCCACTTAACCGCAGCTTCATGTGAGCCAAAGCACTCGGTTACATCATTCATCAAGCGCGTAAGCTGTAGCGCCCTGTCGGATATCTGATCACTTAAACGGGTTGCGCCTTGGTCATTTTTCTTCAACTGTTGCAATGAGCGAGGGGTAACGCCAAGTAAAGCAGCTACACGGGTTCTGTTGATACCAAATATCCTCGACATATTATCTACAGCATTTAGGGGCAAGCCTTGCGCGATGACGTGTAAAACAGTCATGCTCTGGGGCGGGTTTTTTAAAGTCAGCTGTTTATATTCACGGGCTAAAATCATAAAACACCTATAGATTGATGGGGTCAATCCAATATACACTATTTCGCCCACAAATGCGAAAATATTCGCATTTGTGGGGGGGGGGTTAGGAACTTTGATTTAGGCCGCAACGGGTGTCATAAATTCCGTTAGATTGAGTGTGACCTTATAGAACGTTTCATCGGTATTGCCGCCTATCTCATTGATCATCATAACGTTATTGGCTAAACCGATTTCAATAAGTAAGTTCTCAATCGCCGTGAAGGCATTTTCTGTATCGTCCATCACATAAGCTGTGTTGCTTAAAATACCCTCTTGACCAATGGTGCTAGGGATTTCTGAGGTGACGAAAGGGATAGCAGCAAGAGGAAAAATGAAGCCGTGTTTTATCATGCTTGTATCAACGATGACTGTTAATACCGCGCGGCTTGCCAAGCTAGGTTGAGTTGCAATAGTAAGTTGTTCACGATTGATAATGGTCATAGCGTCTCTCTCTGGGTTAGTTAAGTACAGAGCTAACGTGACACTATGGTAGGGGGTGGCAAATTATTGGGAAGAGATTAAACGGAGTTTCACAGACACTTATTGAGCATGAATTACCGAATCCAAATACTTTCGCAAGTCCAGCATGTTAGTGAGGTTTCCAGTACAGAAATACTCTCTGGCAGGCTTGCCGCCAAAATGGGTGCTCGGCTTATTAATCCAGCCATGGGCTTGCTCAGTTGTAGGAAAAAGTAAGCGCAGCGCCTTATATAAGCCTAGTGTAATTGATACTCGCGCTAGCTGGTCTTGGGTTAATTTGGTAGCGTCACCCTGCTTCCATTTGGTAAACGTGTCGCGACTAGGCTCCCCTATTAAGCGAAGCGCTTCATCGGTGTTCAACCCCCATTTATCGCATATATTGAAGAATACTTTCAGACTGGTTTTGGCAACCTGTGCAGTATCAAATTGCTCGGGTTGTTCAACCGTGCGGTCATGACGAGTCATAACCTAAATACCAAAAAACAAAGCAGGGCTGATATTGAAGCGCTTTGATAAAAGTTCGATATGCTTACGACTTAAAGACTTTCCACCAGATAACACTTGCGAAACCATGCTTTTCTTACCAATTTCATTTTCAAAATCATTGGTATTCAAATTATGCTGTTCCATCAATACTTTAAGGGTGCCCACTGCTGGATCACTTTCATTCACGCTTCGATTAAAGCCAACAAATGAAGAGGCTGTATCCTCGAAGCGAGTGATAGCATTCCCCAAGGCTTCGATTACCACAAGATTAGTATCATAATCCTCAATTAAGGCTTCCATAAGCTCCAAGGCTTGTTCAAGCTCATTGTCATTATGTATCTCACGCATGAACGGTGCGATAGTATTTAAACCAGCGGCCAGCTTTGTGACTTCTTTAATAGCAAGCATTATTGATACTCCTAATTGCGATACTTTTTGCAAATTGCATCGTACTCAGCATGAGAAACGATATGTTTTACAAACATTCGATGATGTCGAAACTCTATAAAGGCTAATAGCCGTAAGTTGTTGCCACCAATGTCAATCACCCACCACTTTTCTTTATATTTGAAGTTGTCTAAGCTTTTGAAAACAGCTTTCAACTCTTCGGGAGTAGAAAACTCGCCCCTCTTTAGTACATTATAGGTTGCCTCAATAGCAGCTCCATCATTAGGAAACTTCTTGATTGCATCGACAAATGGCTTTCGTGAAATTACGTGCATATTGACCTCGTTTACTATTAGTAAACTATAACACACCCAAAACAGGTTTACCAATAGTAAACCCTGTGGAATTGCTTGGCTAAGCAGCCAAGCAATCACCGAAAAGTAAATCAAACATATTGAGCTGAGACTGTGCTTGTTTACGGGGGCGCTTAACTAAGTTACATATCGCTTCACCAATAAATTGCGCTATACCCTCTCCCTGCTTCATATCAATCCCCTGCCCTAAACCCTCATGACTGGTAGTAACCGTGGTATCGGCCACCAGCATTGGGTCACACTGTTTAGCTAAGGCATGTTCTTTAGGGGTTAACAGGCGTTCCATGGCATCTTCACGCACTATCATAGGGGGCGTTGACTGGCGCTTTGTATATAGGCGGTTAATTACACCAATAGACTTTGCGGAGCCGGTTACCAATTGTCGCTTAAATCCCTTCCCGTTTGCAGCATCCCGAATTGCTTTTTCTTTTAGGTACGTATTGTCTGACCACATTCCATCATCGTGAGCTATCGGCTCCATGATTTCACCTAGGGTTGCATAAGGGCGTGGGAATGACGGTATAGTGCTTTGTGTGTTGAACGATAAACCTTTTGATACGGCAATAAACCAATAGCGGGGGCGTTGTTCAAGTGAGCCTGATTGTTCGCTATCTAAATTCGCTTCGTACACGTTGTAACTAAGCGCCTGAAACGTCGCTTTGATAAGTGCATAGGTTGCACTGTCCTGTGCTTCAGGAACGTTTTCACTGACGTACACGGCAGCGTTAATACGGTCTAAGGCTTTCATCAGGCCGTAAGCACCTGCTGCATCTTTTGAGTGTTGCTCAGCTAATGTAATTTTGTTCTTTGTTTTACCGCTCTTTGAATGGCCTCTGCATGACAAAGAAAACTGGCAAATGTTAACGCTTGAGTATTCGTCTAGCTCAACCATCTCAAGGGCGCTATTGATGATTTTAGTGTCTTTGGTCACAGCTGGGTTATTGCGTATTGCAACATCAAGGTATTTTCTCGCACGGTCCGCTACCCATTTTGTTTTGATGCCATAGCCTGCGTTTTTAAAGCCGTGGTGCAAGGCTAGTGTGCTCATGCCGATACCAACACAAAGCGTTCCTTCTGTTAACGTCCCTACGTTACAGGCTTTTTCAAACGACGCTTCACGCTCTGCTTTTCGCTTCTCACTTGTGTGTACTTTAATTGTAACGCGCCCGTATTCAGCATGAATTTGAACTTGCTCTGCATCACCAGTGAACTCAGCGAAGTCTTTGTTGCAAACATCAATTACAGGCTTCTTATGCTGGCAACCTCGAACCGCCTTTCCGACAACCTTAAGTGGGCCTGTTCCGTCTAGCTCCAAAACGATACCTTGTGGGGTTGTTGTGCGCGTATACGTGACGCCTTTTTACAAAACCATTGCGAGCAAGAATTTGGCCCTCGATGAAGGTGCGCTTTGCATTCTTATGTGGTGTGCAAGCTAAAGTAATGAAATCTGACATATTGCCCCCTAGAGCTATTTAATTTAATGGTGTTGCTGATAGGGTTAACGTATATATTAATCGGGGTGTATCAAATTAAAGGGGCGATTTGAGGAGTGGATTTTTTACCTTTATTTACATCTTGATCACTGACTGTCTTGCAAGCAAACGATAAGATTAATTCAAATAGTTTTAATGCTCCCCCCCGAGCCTGTTCCAATAATTTTAATGAAACCCTTTTTATTGCGGTTGTTTTATAAACAAATAAGTTAGCTATAAGAAATAAATTAGACAACTAAGAGGTAAAAAATTTGATTTATATATTAATTGACATTTTTGTTTCTTTTGGCTCTGCAAGCGTCCTTTTGTTCAAACTTTCAGGCCGAATTAGATTTGACCGTTACAAACTAAAAATTGATGGAATGAGAGGTTATATTGAATTGAAAGGCGTTAAAATACCTTATCACATGGAACATAAAGTGCTTCAATGGAATCTTACAATCAAGTCTGCTCAAGAGAGTCTATATAAGCCCTATGGTTGGTTGACGATATCTAGAAAGTGGAAATCAATTGAACTGTTTTAGCATCCGATTGCCAATGCCCCTTGCACGGGGGCATTTATGCAGTAAATATTTTACTAGGCTTGCTTGGCCAAATACCAAACACTTAATAAGGATTAAGAGAGCACATCTCGGTATTACAAAAAATATTACCTGTTGGGTATGCTCTGAAGCGATTAACGATCCAGTCTTGCGAGCCGTAGTATCCATTTGACGTATGGAAATCAACTCGGAGCCCCCCCCCAAGTCCGCTATTTAATTGCATTCCAAAGTCATATATCATTACAGTTAAGGACGTATAAGAACCTGAGCTGGTTTTTCGAATACTATTTTCATTAGCAATCACTACAATCCTTTCAATTTCTTCAACGTTATTTACAAAAGCTGCCCCGCTTGATTTCTGGGAGGGCTGACTCAAGCTAGCGTCCAAACCATTTAGAACTGAAGTCAACTTTTCAAATTTATCCTCCTTTCGCAGTAGTTCTGTCATATCCATCTGCATGTAATCAGCAAACAATTCCTGATTCTTTGCAAATATTGATTCAATTTGAAGGATTAAAGAGTCGGGGACGTTTAAACCACTTAACTGTAAATCTCTTGCTTCAATATATGCAGGATGTGTCTGGATGTCGATAAAGTCTGGAAGTACACTAGAAGCATTATCAGTTGCATACGCGCCACTAAATTTAAAGTATTCCTTGGGCGTCATTCCCAAGTAAGTTGCAAAGTCATTAAAATTGTAAGCTTGCGAAACAACACGCTCTTCTTTAATTTCATCCGAGGCGACCGCTGCACAAACCACAGGGCTCGTCGCTAGAATCAGGGTCGATAAAATAATTGATTTGAACATTTTCATAGCATTCCTTTAATAATAACTCGTTAAACGGTAAAAAATACGCTCTTTTTTGATTGTTAACTGTACAACTTAAGATTGCAAGAAATCTTATAAATCTCAGAGCTAGACCTCTATCGCATAGGCATGTACCTTTATTATTCCTCCATAAGTAATTGAAGGCTCGCATCATCAGGATTAGGCTAGGTTTTGGCGAACCTGATAGACGTCTTGGCAAGCTATCATTTCGTGAGTAGCGATGACGTGGCCGTCTTCGTTGATGTAATCATTTTGCATGTCTTGGCATTGAAGGCTTGATTTGGCAGTTAGGGATAATTTGCCGACCAGTGTGTGAAACGCGTCTTCACTTACATCGACAAAAGATTGGGTTGTGATATCTGAATGAGACATAGTAATTTCCAGCTGTTGAATGACTGAATTAAGCGTCTCAAATGTCATGGAGTTAGCAAAAAAAGGGTGGCATCTAGTAGCGTTTTAACTTGTTCCAAATCCTTAGGAAGTCGTATTTGAAAATCAAAACGAAGTGAAGCGGGTCCAGGAGCAAGATAGGTCGCATTAGTTGCCAAAAATCGATTCTGTGTGACGTTGCAGACACATCATAAAAAGAGGTGAAGCATGAAAGCAACGTTACAAAAGGCCCAGTTTGCAACATACAAAGAAGCGAACGTTATGGCCGAAATTCTAGACAATCAGAGGATTGAGCACACATCGTTTGTATGCGGTGAATTCATTGTTTTGTGTTGGGCACAATTAGAAACTGCAGCTGAAGGAATCGGATTTACTCTATACGATGGCCACGATGCACCAAAGATTACTGGTAATATAAAGAATCATCCCGAGGGTGGTTTGAGCATTCATATTGATGGCCGAGGTCTCATTGTATTCATTGAACAATATCAAGGTGATACCTGCCTTCTGGTTTACGATGATGCGAACAGAGATACCCCCAGCCATAAGATTAAGCTTTCAGCAATTTGCGAGAGCGCTTCTGGAGCGGCAGCATGAAACACTATTTAATGAAGTACCGCACTGCTTATGCTGCAATAGCCGAAGATACGCGCAAAGCAGGGGTATTTTGTATTGGTGCTGGCTGGGTTGGTATCTTAGTTGGGAAAGACAAAATGACCGGATACACTGGGTTAGCCATTCTATTAAGTGGTTTATTTCTAAGCGCGATTGGCATATCCATAATGGTAAGTCTTGGTATAGGCATTTTAGTTGCGTTTAACTATCACACGAAGGTTGTTGAAGATTAGCCAAGAACACAATAAGAAGCCGCCATTTGAGGCGGCTTTTTTGTATCTCCCTGCGCTCTAAACTGACACAAAAACAGTTGAATCTTTAATGAGGGCGGTCACTTCTTCTGGTATCTCTGGAATAAGCCCTTTGCGAACGCCAAACGAAAATAGCGCCTTAATGAATTCAATATCAGTCAAATAGCTTGTATCACCATACCATTTACGCCTGTTCGCCTGATAGAAACTACAATCAAGCGCGAGCTTGTCGCCATGGACCTCATAGCAGCCGTCATAAATATGATAGTGCATTGCGTTAATTGAAACAGCCGGAAGCGTGAAGTGCTTTCTCGTGACTCGAAAGTTAAATTCTACGCTCATGACTGCACCACATAAACCAAGTAACCGCCCCCGCAAGGCGATGGCATGACGCCATAGTCTAAAACTGCCCTATTATTGATAGTTTGATATGTTCCAGTCGCTAAAGCCTTGTACGGTTTACAGCGCTTTGCTTTAAGCTCTGACTCAAAGGCGTGGCCATCGGCTTTAACATGCACTTGGCTAATCTTACAGTTTGGGTTTGTAAGGTTATGCATTTCTTTTCTTAGCCATGCGCTTGCAACTGAACGGGGATTTTTGTATCCAGTGCCAATAATCGAGCGAGGTGTGATTTGCTTGTTCAGTAACGCGGCTAAATCTAGGGTAAGGGATTGGAATGTATTGCTCATGGTTAGGCTTCCTGTGAGTAAGTGACCGGGTTAAAGGTATATTTGAGTCCAGTATCGAATTGACTACCAGTAATGCCGTTTATAAGCTCCCAACTCACTGATTTATCAATAGGACAGTTTGGCTCAAGCTCCGCTGTGACCGAGTAGAGTTCGTATCGTTGCCCTCCAGCTCTTTCGACTAAATGGCCTTGGTCAATAATGACGAACGGCTTTTGCTCATGATCATGTACGTATAGACGACAATTACTGCGGTCATGGCGTGTTGCAGTTAAGAGTTTCAGCATAAATATCTCGCGGTAGTTAAGGTATCCATAACGTGCCAGCGCAATAGAAAACTGCATATTTAAGGCCGAAGCCCATTAACCATGTATTTGGTACACCGTTAAGCGGTAGCGAAAAGAGGTGGGAAGTTTTGAGGACCGGCAAACAGGAAGGAGCAAGAGGCCAATAATTTGGCCTCGTGAGGATTGGTTAAAATTCGATTTCCTCGAACGTCATTAATGTTTGCGGTTTTGCCAAGGAAGCAATAAGCCTGGCTGTAGCAATGTCTTCCTCTTTTTTGGTGTTTTGCATAATACGCTCTGCAAAGTCTTCAGCCTTAAGCTTTTCAAACGGAGCGACCAAATGCGCATAGGCTTTAACGCCCTCCACTATAACTTCTCGGTCGTCGCAAACTATTTCAGGAGTCCAAGAGATGCCGAGAAACGGGCAACGAGAGATGGTCACCGGTACGCCTGCTTGAACATCCGTTCTGAGCTTCATAAGCTCTATTATCGACTTAGAAACCATTTCAGTATCATGGCCTGTAGCGGTATACGTTACTGAGTAAGTGCAAGGGGTTGTCTGTGTCACGTAGTGAACTTTGGTGGCGATGCCGGAAACTCTTAAGTAATAGCTCACAGTGTCTAAGATAGCGTTATTTAACTTGATATGCTCAGCAGAAATGTTAAACCATGCGTTATTGTCTGAACCTTGCAATGCAGTACTAGTGAAGTGAATAAGAGTGCATTTATTATCTACGATGATTGTTAATTGAGATGCCATGTTATTGATTCCATTTGTTGTTAAAGACACAGTAAACGTGCCAAAAGAAGCTAAATGCGCAAATAAAGGGGGGAGCTGACAGGTATGTAAACCCCGCCTGCCTCCCTAGCCATCTGATAATTAGTAAAAGCCCAATTCTCCTTTCGAGTCATCAAGCAGCCAGCGTTTAATGGGATGAGTAATGAAAATACCGCCATCGGCACAAGCACGTTCACCAAAAAACCAGAATCGGCCGTCTGTTCTGCCCAAAGGGGATAGTTTTGATGCTGGAGCGGGCGAGAAATACCCCCCAGAGATAGAGAAAGACAAATCCCTTAAATCACCACTCAAGGGGTACATAAATGCACTACCGTTCATACAAATGTGAACGCCCCCTTCGTTGTCAATGCGGTCAATAATAGCGTTTTCATAAACCTTGCCATTGCTTGTTATGAACTTCACACGATGCCCTACCAATGGCACTTCTGACGCATTGAGAGAGTCGATAGCCAATCTGTACTGCTCTGCTTTCTCCACCAGCGCCTTATCGAACCGATTAGCGTAATTTAAATTCCCCTTAACCAAAGAAAATAACGAGCCTATCTGTGCAAACGAAAGGCCATTTAAATTGGTGCGATATTCGCTCATTAGGTTAGTTGTGTATTTGGATTGGATTGTGCGGAAAATACTCATGGTGTTGCCCTTGGTGTTATGAAAGTAGGGCTAACGTCTCAGCTTTTAGAAGTGGTGCAAATTAAGTGGATACCCCACCAGCTCGATGGGCGGGGTCATTTGGGGTTAGTGATCAAGTCCTGCAGCGATAAGTGTTAAATCTCTTAAAACATCTGGATTTTCAGGAAATGCATTAACGTATATAACGCGCTTAGCGACTCCAGTAAGCTTGTCCATGCAATCCATGAAACAAGTCTCGAATCGACGAGCATCAGCAAGGTACTGCTCAACCGAATGCGAATATTGACGATCTTCATCTGCAAAGACCACACTCTTGATGAAGCTCGCATCTTTTGGGTGACGTAGTAACACAATATCGTCATACAAATGAGACTGGGAGTAAGTTTCATTGAAGCGGTCTATGTAACGCTGTATGCCGTCAAAACAAAGTTGCTTGTTGGGGGCGTAAAGGGCTTGGTAGGCAAGAGGATCAATGATGCAACGGTCAAATACCGCTTTCTCAATCCGGTTAGCAACACAGACATGATGACCTGTCACATAACCGCTGAACGTCAGTTCTGATAATTCCCCCAATGGCTTTCGTAGTATGCTGTCATTTATGGGAAACATTAAACGTGCAATTTCTGGAAGAATGAAAAAACCAAGCTGTTTAGAAATGTGGTTAACACCCTGGCTTTTTCCAGCACCTTCCCAGCCTGAAAGTGCGATAAACCTGCGTGTGGAATTGGGATAATTTGTCATTTGAAATACTCCGGTTTGTTGACAATTTAACCGTACAAAAATACAAAAAGGGCGCAAAAAACGCCCCTATCTAGTTCTGTTTTTGAATTGGTTAAACCCACCCCATTTCCGTCCAAATGGCTATTGCAACCGGAGAAAATACGATGAGAGTTAATCCTAAAATGGCAAGCCCTCTCGCCCGAGACCAGAACGTCTCAAGCTTTAACATATCCCAAACCATTAAACCAATTAAGGAAAGTCCCGCAAAGTACTGGAATCGGTTACTTCCCACTGAGATTGGCTCTACAACTATATCCCAATACATTTGACATATAGCCAACATAAACAAGACCATCAACGCCGTCCTATTCACCAATAACCCAATACTACTGTTTTCAGTTTTAATACCTGTTTTTTCACTCATTTTAGTAACCTCATTACAATTCTAGAAGAACGTACTTCCATGATTTTAAAGTATATCTTTTTGAATTAGAGGCAAATTTTAGGGAGCGCCAAAACCAGAAAATGCGCAGGGGCCAAACCCTCGAACTTATTACCATAAACTTTTGAATCACGAGCGTCACGATAGTGACCTGGGGAAAGGGTTAAGGGCAGGTTTCACTTTATTGTGAAATCTGCCTTAATTTACGGCGCACCAAAGACGGAGTATGCATCCCCGACAACTCTATCCCTTTTTGTCGCATAGTGTCCCGGAAAGCGGTTTTGGACAAGTCAGTTTCATCAAGTAGAGCAAGTTCTATCTCGTTGAAAGCGAGGATATCCTTCAGCGCAAGTTCAAGGTCATTCTGAAGCTTTTCTCGCTTTGTGATGCGCTTAGCGGACCATACAAGGCTTACCCCTGTGGTAATGGCCGCTAAGACCATGCCACCAGCTTCGATTGTTGAGCTAAGTATCTGGCTATCCATATTCCCTCCTGTTTTGATAATCAATCTCTATTCAAAACGTGCCATAGAGATGTTATCAATCAACAAAGAGGGCTTGGATTAAAGTAGGTTTAAATCAACAAAGCTAGTCGTACCACGGTGGCTAACGATAATGTGGTCTTGAACGCCAATGTCTAACGTTCTAAGCGCAGACTGAATATTTTCGGTGACACATTCATCACTAGCTGAAACCTGTAATGATCCGCTTGGATGATTATGCGCGAGTATCACCGATTCAGCCCCACAATCTAATGCTTTTTTTGCTATTTCGCGCGGGTAGACTGACGCGTGACTTACGGTGCCAAAGAAAGTACCCATTAAAATATACTAAAGTATTACTTATGCTTATTTTTCAATATTTTGTCTATAGTATAGGTACTATTTAAATAGTATAAAAACCAGAAAGCACTGTTTTATGTTACATAGCCAAGGGGCTTGAGAATCTGAGTGTTCTCAAACTGCCGCCCTACTCACCGGAATTGAATCCAATTGAGCAGATATGGAGTTGGCAACGCTAACACCATATAGCAAATCGTTGCTTTGGTTCATACGACGACGTACCCAATGCGTGCACCACAGCTTAGAATGACTTTGTTAGTGACCTAAAAAGGTTCACCAAAATATGCAATGGATACTGGTTGAATGTGAGCAACACTTAAGGTGGAATAGTATCACTCCATGAGAAGAACGAAACCATCTTTAATTTATAGAAAAACAAAGAACATTAGAGTGTGCCAATTACTACTCGGTCATGCCAAAATAGAAAGCACCGTTCGCTATATCGGTATCGAATTAGACGATGCTTTAGAGATTTCTGAGAGTTTTGATATCTGATATATAGTAAAGGCCGTTAACGAGCGAATTGGGGACACACAGCTTACTAATTCAATGCGCAATAGGACACTTTCTTAAGAAAGCGGACATAGAGATTTAGACTGCTTAGCCCCTATCGTGCAAACAGACGTAATTAGGGTAAAAGCTCTTTTGCCTCACAGTCTAGAACTTTGGCAAGTTGATAAAGCATTTCAAGCGTAATGTTTGCCTCACCTCTCTCAATTCTTCCCATATAACTCCGGTCAAGTTTTGCATGCAAGGCTAAACTCTCTTGTGAGAATCCTTTTTCCTTTCGAACTGAGCGAATTTTTTCGCCAACCTTTACGGCAAGATTGTTCATAACTGGCCTTAATATAAAAACCAGTAATATCCTTAGTTGCGGCTTAACTATCCACGGATTATAATCCGCAATTTTAATGTCCTTTTGGACTTTCTATCAATAACAACAGTATATAAGGCGCAAACATGCCAAGAGTCACTTACGTACCAAACGACACATTACTTTCCTTTTTAAAAGCTCAGGGAAATAAAACGTTCAAGGTCACAACAATTCGTGATCTCTTTGTTGAGTCTCCCTTTGAAGAACGAGACTCGAATGAATTACGTAGATGGGTAAATGGGCAGTTCAAAACATTATCAAAGCATGGGTATATCAAAATTGCTTCCCAATCAGGTGTTAGAACGGATTTCAAAATTACAGCAAAGTTAACTGAAGAAAAACAAGATAAAGCAACGTCAACCGCTGTTCCTGTTGTGACTTCAGAGCAACCTGATATTGTGACCATCCTTAATATCAGGCTTCGGAATAGTAAAATGGAAATGTTGACCAGCTCAGGTGAAACCAAAGAATATGAAGAGCTCAGCAAATTGTTTCCAAATATGCGTATACAACTTCAGAAAAAATTTAATGTTGCTAAAGAAGTTAATATTGAACACCTAGGCAGGGTCAAAGCGCTCGAATTATTGATTAAAGAGTATTCTTAGTGCTACTGAGACGTTGGCAACATCAAAGCGCCACAGAAGCGCTAAATAAATACAACTCCGGCGAACAACATTTTCTTTGCCTAGCGACGCCTGGCGCGGGTAAAACCCAAATGGCGGCCGAAGTAGCAAGACGACTATTTGCGCAAAACAAAATTGACTTCGTATTCTGCTTTTCTCCTTCCGTCGCTACGTCAAAAGGTATGCGAGATACGTTGGAAGGGGCTCTTAATGCTCCACTGACCGGACTGCTTGGTGCCAAGGGAGTATGTGTTACCTATCAATCACTCAACTATAAAGATAAAGGCTTTTGGGCTCAGCATATCCTTGTGAATGTTCAATCGTATGCTCATTTCACTCTGGCATTGTCTGGCACACCTTGGCGCTCAGATACTCGACCAGTCACGCTGTCTAAATATAGTAATGTAAATGGCAGCATTCATTGTGACTACGAGTACGGGCTCGCGGAAGCAATTCGAGAAAACGTTTGTCGTGTTCCTTTTGACAGTGTCATTGACAACGACAATATACGTTTGATGTCCAATACTGATGAGCCCAAGACATACAATAGTATTGGACAGATGTTGCAAGATGAGTCCGTTTCTTATCAAACCGTGGTCGAAGCCGATCCAGTTATCGATTTTTGCCTACAAGAAGCAAGTAAACAACTCGACAAAGTAAAACGTACTAACGCCAACGCAGCCGTTTTAGTAGTCGCCTCAACGGTCGAGCATGCGGAGAAGATAGCGGAAAAATTAAGAAAAGGGTTTACAGATTTAGTTCGTGTTGTGACCTATAGAAATAATGAAAGTGACCAAATTATTGAGCAATTCCAACACACTAATACTCAATGGCTTGTTTCTGTGGGGATGGTAAGCGAAGGTACCAATATACCCAGGTTACAAGTATGCTGTCATCTCACCAGAATAAAGACTGAATTACATTTCCGACAGATACTCGGTCGCATCATGCGGTTATCCGACACAGACACCAACAAACAAGCGCATTTGTTTGCCCCAGCACAGCCAAAAATTGTAGAGTATGCCAAACGACTTTATGAGGATATTCCTGCCGAAATCGCGTCAATTTCACTGTTAATCAATCGTGAACCAATTGATTTAGCAGAATCAAATTTGGTTGAAGTACAAGTCGAAGAACAAGAGAACTCAATTAAGGATATCAATAAAACACCCACTGCAAAGGAATTTACTTTAGAAACCAGATTGCCTTCTTTAACTGAAATTTACCTTAATAGCCTTGGCTTCAATGGCCGGTTTACTAAGGAAATTATCCAAAATATCTAAGTGAAAAATTTGATTTGATGTTTTCATCGTCAGCAACTGTGAACCACCTCGAGTGGCCAAAATAGATTCCTTCATCTATCACTGTACCTTTTCCGCAACGGAGTATATGGTAAATAAAAAGATCGCTGATTTACTTCGGCTTTCGACCCATAGCAGACCTTACTGATCCGCCTATACGACTGGTAAAAATGAGCGTTCAACAGACATTGGAGATATTCTGTTTTTGATTGAGTTATCGCTCCAAAGCAGCCATTAATGCTTTGCACATGGGACAAATATTTGTTGCCTAAGTCACGCTCCGCTTTCGTAAGCTCACCAATGGATGGGGCACGGTAAGCTTTAGACTTAAGCACTTTAATTCTGGACGATAATTCACTCAGAAAAACCATTGCGAAAATGTACAGCAACCCGTAAATTCACCCATCTAAAGAAGATATATTTTTGTTTTAAAAAACATTTACTTAAGAAATGAATATAACTCTTAGTAGAAGACTTTTAAGGAGTAATAGATGGCAACGCCATTAAGGAAAAATGATCTACATGGAACTCCGTATAAAAGACGATCTATTGTTGAAAAAATAATTGATGAATTAGAAGAACTGCCTTTCAATGAGTTGATAAAAAAATGTACCGCTTTTGAAAGGCCAATACCAATAGAGGTGTTGCTGTATTTTCTAAGGAATAAGGCTGAACACTCTAATTCTCCTTACTTTAAAAGATTGTTTGAAGCATTCTATACAAGGCTGGAACTCAGTGTTACGAAGTCTATTTCTGAAAAACAATATTTGAATGCCCATCATATAAGGGAAGAAATTATTGGTAAAGTACTTGAGTTTTTAGTCTTAGATCGCAGCGGTGAAAATCTAAAATTAGATTATTATGAAGTTAATTTCAACGACGCCCTCCAAAAGTTACGATGGAGTATACTTAGGAAAATAGGACCATCGAGCGATAAAGATCCTCTCTCTAATTCAGTACCTTTGACAATAGACAATGCAGATGAAAATGAAGTTTCACCTGAAGTAGAAGTTGCTGCTGCGGATTTTTTTGCTTCTTCAACGACTAAATTAAACGATGAAAATTTCCGGTTTCAATTAAAAGATGCGATTAATAAACTACCAGATAAAGAACGAAGAGTTATTGGCTTGATGTTGCAAGGTATGCAAGTCGAATCAATTGATCCTGAAGTGCCAACAATATCAAAAGCTTTAAACTGTACCGAAAGAACAGTGAGAAACCGTTTAAAAAGCGCGTATGGTAATTTACAGGAAATACTCCCTGTGGAGGAAAAATAATGACACCAAAATTTGATGAGTCAAAAGAGGACGTATTATGCGCCTTTTCAATTGAATCAGTTAAAGACAACTTAACACTTAATAAGTACCTGGAAAAATATCCACAGTATCGTGAAGAATTGGTCGATTTATCCATTGATTTGTTTCTATCTCCTTCCCCTGAAGAAACATTAGAAGGAGAAAAAACAAGTCCAAATGCAGAACTTGCATGGGAAAAATTTCAGACGATGCTTACTCAATCTGTCGAATCGTCAGAATTCGAAGAGTTGCCAGATCCTTTAACAGAGCTAAATAAACAACAATTCAAAGAGCTAGCTAAGAAGTTAAACCTTAGTAGATTGTTCCTCACCCGATTGCGTGATAGAACAATTGTTTATTCAAGCATCCCACAAAAGTTTATTAAAGCACTGTCTAATGCTGTTGGCGTTAGCATGGAGCAAATATCTGCATCATTAGTAGGTTCTCCAAGGATTTCTGTAGCTGAAAACTTTAAGGCTGATGGAAAACCTTCCGCTTCTTCGCAAATATCATTTGATGAAGCTATTGAAGCATCTAATTTATCTGAAGAACAAAAAGTATTGTTAAAAAATTATGAGGATTGATAGATGGATGCTATCGAATCAGCAAGGAAGAAAGCAGAACAACTACATTTAGAAGTAGCTTCAGTTGGTGGAGACATATGTGATCCCCTTAGTTTTGTTCTCATCGAGATTGCTCGACGAGATATAGAGGTAAGTAAAGTCACAATTGATGATCCTCAATTGAAGGGAGGCAAAGCTGTATACGATAGCCAAGCGGAAACAATTATCTATTCAAAATCGGATTCTAAATTTGAAGAAGCTTTTCTAATCGCACATGAATTAGCTCATATAGTATTAGAAGGAGGAGAGGAAGATTTTGTTTCAGAGAGCGTTGATTTCGAAAGATCCAGTGAGGAGCCTGCCATTGGAGTTGAACGGGTGTTGGATTATGGAAGTCATGAGCGCAGAGAAGTCACAATGGACATCTTTGCTAGAGAGTTTCTATTGCCTAGATCTGTTCTGAGAGACTGGTATTTAAAAGAAAAACTAAATTCCATCAGCATTTCAAAGCGCACATGTGTACCTGTAACCGTCATTCAGCAACAATTGATAGATGCACTACTTTTACCTCCTCATCAAACGTCAGAAGATAGTGAAGCCAAAAAGTTGGTTAAACCTGATGCATCCCAAAAAATCGCTGCAAGTCACAGAGGATCTCCTTTTCAACTCCAAGCAGGTCCAGGAACAGGAAAGACAAGTACGCTAGTCCATCGTATTGTTGGTCTTTTAGATGAGGGGGTAGATCCATCGAGTATTTTAGTCCTGACTTTTTCAAATAAAGCAGCGGGTGAACTTCGAGAGCGAGTTGCTTCCATGCGCCCAGATTCAGTAGCAATGTTGTGGATTGGAACTTTTCACGCTTTTGGCTTGGATATTGTTCACCGCTTTCATCAACTTCTAAGTTATTCTGAAAATCCTTTGGTGATTGGAAAGTTTGATGCAGTTGAGTTACTGGAAAGCGAAATAGCCAAATTACAGCTAAAACATTATCGTAACTTTTACGATCCTACCCTTGATTTGAATGATATTCTCAATGCTATATCCAGAGCTAAAGATGAAGTCACTGACTCTAGTCAATATCAGGATTTGGCCGAAAAAATGTTGGCTAATGCTCAAGACGAGCCGGCACATGAACAAGCCGAAAAGTGTCTTGAAGTGGCCGCTGTGTATAAGCTATATGAACGCTTACTAAAAGAACGAGATACTGTCGACTTTGGCGATTTGGTTCGTTTGCCGGTTACTCTAATTGAATCAAATAAAGAAGTTAGAGAATCGCTTGCTGCGAGACATCAACATGTGTTGGTCGACGAATATCAGGATGTTAATCGTGCATCAGTTCGCTTGTTAAAATCTATTGTTGGACAAGGGGAAAGGTTATGGGTCGTAGGAGACTCTCGCCAATCAATCTATCGATTTAGGGGAGCATCATCAATAAACATGCGACGCTTTTCTTCGGACTTTCCTGAAGCTACAGCCAAACAATTGGATGTTAACTACCGCTCTCACAAAGAGATTATTAACTTATTTACCATATTTTCGAATGACATGAAAGCATCCGAAGGCGCAATACCTCTCAATCTTGAAGCTCAAAAAGCTAGCTGCGGAGCAATACCCGAGCTTCGAATAGCCAATAATCAAGAAGACGAAATTTCAGCTATTGCCGCTGGAATTGTAGAGCATCATGACCAAGGATTTGATTATGAGCAGCAAGCCGTTTTGTGTACCTCTAATTCGAGACTAGCAGCAATAGCAACAGAACTTGAAAAACGAGGCATCCCTGTCTTACATTTAGGAAGCTTGTTTGAGCGCGATGAAATTAGAGATTTGCTGTCACTACTATCCTTATTAACTGACAAAAAGGCACTAGGACTAATTCGAGCTGCAAATTTTTCTAACATGAACTGTCCACTCGAAGATCTTAAGATTATTAGTCGAGCAATTAGAAAAGCCGATTCCCCTCCAATGGGATGGCTTGGACTCAGTGAGAAAATGTCAGATCTATCCGATGCTGGCCACGAAGCTCTACTGGAAATTTCAAGAGTACTTGAAGGTTTCAAAAAAACAGATACCCCTTGGACTGTCTTAGCAACTTTGATTATTGACCGATTACGTTTGGCTGAAAGAATAGCTATTTCTGGTAACCTTAAAGATAAGATGCAAGGTATTGCGATCTGGCAACTATTGAATTTTTGCCATCAAAAAATTCATGGTAAAGGTCTGTTCATAGATAGATTATTACTTAGAATTAGGCGCATCGTCCAATTGTCTGAGGACGGGAGTCTCCGTCAGTTACCAAATTCTGCAAATGCTCTAAAAGGCGTACGTATAATGACAATCCATGCGAGTAAAGGGCTGGAGTTTAAAGTTGTGCACATGCCAGGCCTTGTAACCAATGGGCTACCTGCATCCAACAGATCACCAAGATGCTTACCGCCAGACTCCATGATTGAGGGAACAAATGGAATGACTGGTAAAGAAGCAATTAAGCTGGGCCATGATGAAGAGGAAGAATGTAAATTTTTTGTCGGTGTTTCGCGAGCTAAAGATAGACTAATGCTTTATGCATATTCAAAAATGGCGGATGGAAAGAATAGAAGTAAATCCAAGTATGTTAGTCGTATCCAAAGCTCACTGAACCAAAACGACAAACCACCATTAAAATTACTCCAAACAAATACCAGTCAGCAAGTCGTTATGGATATTGCAAGTGATTTAGAAGTAACTGACTCTCAACTTAGCTCGTTTGATCGGTGCCCAAGACGATTCTTTTATTCTCATGTTTTAGAGTTAGGGGGAAAGCGTGTTGAAAGCCCATTCGTTCAAATGCATTCCGTTGTTTATGATGTATTAGACTGGCTAAAAGCGAATGTTGCCGAATCTAGTCCTTCCATAAGTGATGTGTCTGAGCAATTTGATAAATCATGGCTTATTAAAGGCCCCATAGACCATGGATACTCAGACACATACCGAGAAATTGGCTTTCGATTTGTAGAGTTTTTATTAGAGACTCGTCAAGGCAAAACTTTATTGAAGCCAGAACCATTAAAGGTAACCTTCCCCGATGGAAACATTGTTATCCAACCAGATGAGGTTTTTATAGATGATTCTGGTATTCATAAAGTTAGGCGAATACGTTCAGGTAAACTGAGTTCAAAAGAGCATGAGCGGATAGAGTACTCTGTCCTGTTAGAGGCGGCGGAGCTGCATTATGGTAAAGGATCACAAGTAGAAAGTGTGCATTTAACATGTGAAACGCAGAAGACTATGAAGCTTAGTGCTAAGCAAAGGCAAGGACGTCTTGATAAATCAGCCAATGTGCTTAAATCTGTTTCGGAAGGTAATTACCCAATATCACCATCCAGTCGAAATTGTCCTACTTGTCCTAACTTTTTTATCTGTGGTGACGTACCTAAAGGAAAAGTTATCATAAAAAGCTAATTTTTTCTTTCCGGTTTGAAAATTTATTGCGATTAACGTCTTGAAGGGCATAAAACTGCATGTCGCAGTCCGCCACTTTAAGAGAGTTAATAATTATGAGTAATACTAGTTCAACAAATGAAGCAGTAATCCCACTTGAAGATATTACTGAATGCGTGCGTTTACAGAGACCGCCACGTTTTGCGGACAGCTATCAAGTGTCTATCGCTGATCAAAATTTAACGCAGCAAAGCGTTTGTATCAGCGACCCAGTTCCAACAGGTCGACAAATACTGGAAGCATCAAATCGTTTCCCTGCCGAAAATTTTATGTTGCTGATGCGCCAAGCAACAGGAAACGTAGAAGAAATTGGTCTATCAGAAACAGTCAATGTTTATCAACAGGGAGTGGAACAGTTTATTGCTTTTGAAGTTGACAGGCTCTTTTATTTTGAGCTAAACGGGAGAAGGCTTCCATGGGGCGACAAGTTTATCACTGAGAATATTCTGCGTATCCTTGGTGGCATAGACTCAAATCAGTCTCTTTGGTTAACCGATAGAAGCGCTGAAGATAAAATGTTGAATGACGCTGACAAGGTAAATCTCTCTAAAAAAGGGCTGGAGATAATATATTCAAAAGCTAAGAGTTGGAAGCTGAATGTGCATGGGGTAGTTATAACATCGGATACACCAACGATCTTGGCATCCGAAGCTATGATACAGGCTGGATTCGACCCATCAGAAGATTGGAATCTTATCCTTAAAGTGAAAGGCCAACCCAAAAAGCCCATTTCTACAGATGATGAAATTGACCTAACTCATTCAGGTATTGAGAAGTTAAGGCTCATGCGCAAGGAAATCGTTAATGGAGAAAAACCAATAGACCTGCGTTCTGAGTTTGTGCTCTTAGACAAGGATACTAAGTACTTAAATGCTTTGGAGGTTCATTGGGAAACATTGCTGGACGGGTCCAGACGCTGGCTCATTATAAAAGATTTTCAGTTGCCTAATGGCTATAACCAAGAAAAAACGGATATAGCGATCGATATTCCACCAGCATACCCAGATGCAGCGTTAGATATGTTTTATTGCAATCCACCACTCAATTTGAAGTCGGGAGCAGTAATAGCTCAAACAAATTCTCAACAAGCTATCGCCGGGAGTTCATATCAGCGCTGGAGTCGACACCTTGCTCCTTCAACACGGTGGAATCCAAAAGTCGACAGTGTGATCACGCAGATGACGGTTGTAGAAGAGTCATTATTAAGGGAGGTGGGGCAATGAAAACATCATCTAGACTTGCAATTTCCAAGCTCCATCACGAGCATTTAAAACACCACCTCTTTCCTGGTGACGGGCTAGAGGCAGCCGCAATTTTGTTATGTTCTAAAAGCAGTGCTAGTCGATTATTGGTTAAACACGTAAGGCTTGTACCTTATGAATTATGCAAAGAACGGCTACCCGACAGGATTAATTGGCCAGGTACCGCGATAGAAGAAGCAATAGATGTAGCGGAATCAGAACATCTGTCGATTATTCTTATTCACTCCCATCCTGGCGGTATGTTTGATTTTTCAAGTCATGATGATGAAAGTGATCATCAAGTTATTCCGTGCATTTATCAGGCTGTTAGTAAGTCCGGTATTATGCATGGTTCAGCTATCATGATCGAAGACGGAGCTATACGAGCTCGAATCTATAAAAATAATATGAGTATTGAGCCAGTTAAGTTTGTTACATGTGCATCTGACGACATATCACTTTGGTCTCCTTCTGTGCTGGGGACTGTACAAAAAAGGCCAATAACGTTTACCTCTGAAATGCAGCAAGATTTGAATAATCTAACAGCATGTATAGCTGGCGTATCAGGAACAGGCTCAATTGTTGCCGAGCAACTAGCCCGAATGGGTATTGGGAAGCTGATATTAATTGATTTCGATAAGACAGAATTTAAAAACCTCAATCGTATCTTAAATTCAACAATTGAGGACGCAAAATATGGTCGGTTAAAGACTGAAATGCTCGCTTCAAAAATTTTACAATATCGTGATGACATAGAAATTCAGTGTATCAATTCCAGTATTGGTTGTCGGGAAGCTATCATGGAAACTGGGGATGCTGATGTAATATTCTGTTGTGTCGATAGCTTAGACGGCAGGCAAATTTGCGATAGAATTAGTTCTGCATTTTTACAGCCTCTTTTAGATGTAGGAGTGACTATTCCTACAAGAAGGACTAATAAAGGTGAGCCGGCCATTGCAGACGTCTTAGGCCGGATAGATTACGTTTACCCAGGTAGTTCTACATTGCTCGACCGAGGCGTATATTCTCCTGAGGGGTTACGGAAAGAGTACTTAAAACTAGTTGCCCCAAAAGACTACGATACTCAGGTTGCTGAGGGATACATAAAAGGTCTTGTGGAAGAAGCTCCTTCGGTTATCACACTGAATATGCGAGCAGCAAGTTCATGTGTAATGGAGTTTATTGCACGCTGTTATCCATTTAGGCACGAACAGAATGACAAGTTTAACAGGTTGTTTTTTTCTATAGCTGAAAGTGAAGAGGAATACGACAGACATACTACATCCAATATTTCACAGGATGAGCTACTTGCTCGAGGACTAGAAGAGCCGTTGTTAGGAATGCCTTGTTTTCACTCTGAAAAGATAAAAGGAGAAGCCGCGTGAAAAAACCAAAGTGGCTTTTAAAATGTATTGAGTTTGTATTACCGACTCGTAAAACATTAGTTGTGGAGGGAGATTCCCCTCCTAATACTTTGCCTTATCGAAATTTAGTGTTGGCTCGAGAAGGTGGTGAAGACTGGGCTGTCGGGTTCATGTGTCCTTGCGGATGCGGGAAAAAACTTGAACTTATGCTTATTCAAGAAGTAAAACCTCACTGGAAACTGATGGTCGATCATAGTAATCGACCAACATTACATCCCTCTGTTTGGCTAAAAACAGGGTGCCGATCACATTTTTGGCTGAGAAATGGTAGAGTGATTTGGTGTTAAGTCATTCATTATAAACCTCCGTTTTAGCCAGAAATCGTAACTATCGGGGTCAGAACAAAGTTAAATTATTCGTGATGAAACCTGCGGGGTTCAGGTTCGCCGAAACGTATTATTTGTCACCAAGTTTACCGTTCAACCCGTTAAGTTTTTTAGTCCGCTTTGGGCGTGAAGCCGAGGTAACGATCAAAGGCCCTAATGACGGCAATTAGCAATTGAACAGAAGTTCATAAAGTGAATGTCCGCTGCTGGCCATAGCGGTCATTTGAGACAGACTATTTGAAAGTAATTGATGCAATACATATAGGTAAGTATCAAGAAATAGCAATACATTTATATCCCTTTATAAAATAGATGCTGCCTGTATGCCTGAACTCAGCGAAGATGTTAAGCGAGCTCTATTAGTTAGTTTTAAGGAAAGTTCATCAAAGGAAACTCCATTGAGTTTCCTGCAGACACAGTATCAAGACTAGCTGACAGCTTGGCATCGAAACTCAATGCTAATAAATAAGAATTGTTCGAACGGAAGTAGTAATTTATGGAATGTAGAAAAAAACTTAAACGTTTATTAAATGCCACATTTGGATGTTTATTGGTTACGGGTTGTACAACCACATCTCCTCAGACTCTGGTAAATAGCAATACCTATACGGAAACAAACATTAATGATTATAGTGTTGCTGCTTTTGCTACTTGCCCTTTAAACAGCAGTGAGATTGGTCTGCTGCCAGATATAAACATTGGAACGTTAACTCCTAAATTTCAGCCCAACTCAACTTCTAAAAAACAGCTAACTGTGTATGAGGCAAACGAGTGGTTACAAATTGTTAGAGCATCATTACCCCATGAAGCTCCTGCAATAAACCTCCCTAATTTCGAAAAGAAGATATTTTTCGCCATATTTGATGGTACGTATAATGACAGAGATGATGAAAGTTTGCCTCCCACAGTGCCGGCAAAGCTTTCCCTACAATTGGAAGAGCTTTCAAAAATACGCTCTGATATTGAGGTTAAATATTACAATGGTGTTGGTACGAGGGTTAACTGGTTTAATAAATTGTACGAAGGTATAACTGGCGAAGGTTCTGTTGATAGAGCTGAAATCGCTTTTGATGATTTGGTAGACTATTCTGACGTTATATCAGATACGCCACATGTTTACGCTATAGGTTTTAGTCGAGGCGCGGCATCTGCGAGACATTTTCTTAACCTAGCAAACGAACATTTGATTCAGCATGACGATAGTTCTAATAGAGCATTAGGATTAAGTAACAGCAGAAGCTTTGGTTTGTTATTTGACACGGTCGCCACAGGTCAAGCTGATAATTTGAACCTTCGAATAGGAAAAAATACAATTTCAGTTCTCCATCTAATATCTCAAGGTGAGCGAAGAATTGCTTTTCCAGTAACATCTGTGATTACAGAAGATTTAGGTGAATTCGCTCGAAAAAGAATAAATGAAATTAGCTTACCTGGAGTCCATAGTGATATAGGCGGAGGATATGGAGAAGGTTTAGAAACCTTGTCTCTTAACTTAGCAATTGACTGGCTCACTTTACAAGGGATACCGCTTAAGAAAGTTGAAGTTGACCCTAGAGCTATAACAAATTTGGGAAAGAACAATTCAGATTGGTTTCTAACTCCTCTAACATATTTCATCAAGAGCATCATTTATGATAGCGACCGCACAAATATCTACTTAAAGCCAAACAAGGAAAAAGTCGAAGAGGATCGAAATAACGTAAGTGTAGAATCCATCAAGCGGTATATAGAGGCCTCAGATTTCAATCTAGGTATCACTATGGCCTACACATCTAGGGTTGCAGTGGCACTCTCAAATAACTTAGAGCTTTTGAAAAGTGGGCCAGATCCTACTCAAAACATATCAAACGTAGTTTCCGTAATGCTTCAAATCCATGATGAAAAGTTATATATCAAAACAAATTGTCCTGATAACGTTGGATTTGATTTGACTACCAAATCCATATTGTTAAATAACAGGGTTTTCGAGAAATTAGATGCTAACTTGGTTAAACATATAACAGGGGCTCCTGGTGGAATAGTACTAGTGTATTACTCTGAAAATATAGAAAATTTTAAGTCAATTGGAACGCCGTAGCCAGTAAATTTATAAGCCCTTACTCCTAGTGCCAACATCGGAAGTTAGCTCTTAAACCTGCGAGTGAATCGCACCGGTAAATTCGGAGGCGGATTTATTTAAGTTATGCTGCTGCATCTTCGGCTAATTGTCGATAATAGTTTTCCTCATATTCAACCGGAGGAATGTCACCGATTGGTTCAAGTAGACGTTTGTTGTTGAACCAGTCAACCCAATCTAATGTCGCAAGCTCAACTTGTTCCAGCCCATTCCAAGGGCCATCTTTATGGATGACTTCGGTTTTGAACAGGCAGTTGATGGTCTCGGCTAATGCGTTGTCATACGAATCACCCACACTGCCAACAGAAGCATTAAAGCCAGCTTCTGATAAACGTTCAGAGTAGCGAATGGATACATACTGACTGCCGCGATCGCTATGATGAATAACACCTCTAGGTGTAACCTTTTAGAACAGCATATACTTGCACAATAAAAAGGCAAAGACGCAATTTGTTGAAAAACTAACTCATTACTTTCAGATCAACTCAGCCAAATATTATCACTGTCGCTATGGAAGAGCCTGTAATTAATTTTGTGTAACTGCCTATCACAACATACTCTAGTCAGAGTTAAGGATAGGCAGATGCAAATGAACAAAAAAGAGTTAGAAGCTTTCGCCAAGGAAGCGGCCAAAGGCATTAAAACACCGCAAGATCTTAATGAATTCAGCC
>Ga0207897_100067_pt1 | contig 58136 bp, 40 predicted proteins | sample LinPmetageLP42_FD_184054 | JGI IMG/M metagenome (GOLD analysis project Ga0207897, IMG submission 184054) | Marine viral communities from the Pacific Ocean - LP-42 (SPAdes) | ecosystem: Environmental > Aquatic > Marine > Oceanic | place: Pacific Ocean | collected 2010-08-27
AATTCCAAGGTGATAATGAGTACTTACTAAACCTATCTTTAATACTAAAAAGCCAGTATACAGATGTTGAATTTGTGGCTCTTTCTCCCAAAACCATGTTGAAAAATCTGTTAAAAGGCAGAAGAGCCGATGTTTTAATACTCAACTGGTTAGAAGATTATCCCTGTCTGAAAAAGGGCGTTTTTGCAGAAGGTCTAGAGTCACTCCGAGTTGTATTAGGTATGGTTATCGCTAGTTTGTATTACCGAAAAATTATTTGGGTAAGACATAACTACAAACCACATTTAGAACATAGTAAATTTTGCTATCGTATTTTATGTGGCGCAATTCGTTTATTCAGTGATGAAATAGTTACCCACCGGAATGTAGAGGAATTTGCGTCTCATGTGATTCCTCACCCCCTTTACAAACAAACCGACGCTAATAAAGTCGATGCGTTTAATTATTTAATATTCGGCAATATCAAGCCGTACAAAAATATTCCCCTTATTCTTCGAAACTGGGCACCAGAGCGAGAGCTGAAAATCATTGGTAAGTGCAAAAGTGCAGAACTTAACGATGAAATTACTGCTTTAATAAAAGATGGGTTGCCGAAGGTAACCTATGAGAATCGTTTTATGGATGTTGAGGAGTTAAATGGCCTTTTAAGTTCTGTTACGTTCGCTATCCTTGGGCATGAAGAAGAATCAATGATTGTAAGTGGCACTTTTTATCATGCTATTTCTTATGGGGCGAATGTGATCTTAAAAGATTCAGCCTATGGTAGAAGCGTTAAAAAGGAGTTTCCGTTAGTGCACTTAGTAAGAGAATTTGGGGATGATGCTCTGTCAGCTCTCACCCCATTCCCTAGAGAAAAAATTATCGCCTTAGCCAATCATACTTATTCTGATACTGTGATTGCACAGCAATGGCAACGCCTTCTTGAACAGTAATGTTCAAGGACAATCTAGCAATTAATGTTTAGTACTTAATATATAATCATGAAGAAGAAACTGTCTGTGTTGTCGTATCACCCTAATCGCTGTTCTGGTTTTGGTGGAATTGAAAACCTCGTTAGGTCAATTAAGCTTTCAGTAAAGAAAAGCGCTATAACCGTCTATGAGTTGTATAACCGAGAGCCTCCGGTCGAAGAGATTGAGATTGAGCGCACTGCACTTGATATCCACAAAAAGCTTATTTTTGATTCCGGGTTTCTAGCAACATTCAATAAAGCTTGGGTTTTCTATTGGCAAGCTATGCGCGGAAAGTATGACGTTGTGGTCACCTATCACCCAGCAAACCTACTATTTTTCTTAATCACAAAACGTAAACCCAAGATAGTATTAGTTCAATCAAACAGCGTAGAAAAACTATTTCAAGGAAGGCTACTAAAAGCATTAGCACAGAAGATCCTTGATAGAGTTGACGCAATAACTTTGTATACTTCGTTTGATGAGATTGCTTTATGTCAACGATTTCAGATAGATAGTAGTAAAGTTTTTATTATTCCAAGAGCGTGTAAATTACCTAGCGCAGAGCCAAGACAAACCCACAACAACACACTTGTTACTATATGTAGGATTTCTGAAAACCAAAAGAATTTCGACGCGATGATTGGCATTATGGCGCAAGCACCTGAATTAACGTTAGATATATACGGTGCGGGGTCCACAGAAGAAGTCAGTGCTTTGGAGAGCAAAATTTCAGCCCATCCTAATATAAAATTCCTTGGTAAAACAAATGATGTCGCAGAGACCCTTTCCAAATACAGTGTATTTATTATGACATCTTACTATGAGGGGTATGGACAATCGCTTATCGAGGCGAGAAGCCAAGGGTTACCCATAGTACTATTTAATACCTTTGATGCGGCGCAATCAGTTGTTGCTCACGAAAAAAATGGCTTTCTAATAGAGCCATTTGATCAAACATCATTTAGGGACGGCATTCGCAAAATACTAGCTGATGAATCGGTATATCAACGAATGTCAAAAGAAAGCGTGGCCCTAGCGGCGACAACTGATTCCCAATCAATTCAAGAAAAATGGTTGACGTTATTTACGTCGTTTCAATAACCCAGCGAAATCAACACGTTCTGTAGCCAAAGCAACAAACATGCAGGTATTATAGAAAACCTGCATGCTCCACAAGATGATCGAGTCATTTAACGAACATAGTACTGCCACATTACTGTGTGCAGTTCTATGCCAACCTACTCACAGTAGTAACTCGTCTTTAAGCATCTAACAGGTAGCTATTGTATATCGAACGCGATTTTTAGCTTCGGTGCCATAGATTGCACAATATAAATACTCGCAGCACTAGAAAGGTGTGCCCTATCTCTGACCATTATTTCATGATCTCGGTATATTAGGCATTTTCCTTTTTCACATAGTAAATCTTGCGGGCTAAATACATTTTCAGCGGGCAAAAGTGATTTAATCTGTTCTGATGCTTTCACACCATACTCAGGAGCTAACAGATAGTCCGCTGGTGCTTTAGAAGATGTTGCTAAACGCATACCTAAAAAAGCTGGGTTTTTAACTGGGTAAATAGGAACCTGATTAACAATAAATACTTTTTTGTTCCATTGGGCCAACGTGTTAAAGGTTGATTGCACGCTAGACAAGTCAATATCAGGATCTTCGACTTTAAACGCCCATGCCCAGTTACCCGCTAAAATTAAACGACTAATTTGATGCTTGTCTATTAACTCTTTGACAAACTCATTGTTGGCCCTACATTGCGGATTACGTGGAATATCTGTATCAAATAGAGGCGAGCAGCCTGCACTTGCATATAGTGCGATATTGACATTGAGTTCACGTTGGATTGTTTTTAAACCTCCAATTAAGTGAAAAGCATGTGAGTCACCCCATAACAAAATTGTGTCAGTTGCTCCTGGCACTTTCATAACGCAGGTATCGTAGTTCCAATAATCATAATAGAACTGATCTTCTTTAATAAAACAGTCTGCAAACCCGCTCTTTTTATGTGACTCTTGGAGGTTAGCTTGTTCCACAAACTCGGGGAATCTGCTTTTAAATCCGTCGCCTTTCCATACAATAACGCCAAGAATCAAAATTACCGCGCTAAATGCAATTGAGGTGGAATATACTTTTAACGGTCGCAATATACTCCCGCGTTGTAATCTAAACGGCCCCTCTAAGTATTTGCATGACAAGTGACTTATTCCGTAGGTAACAAGTAGAAGCAGTAGCGTATCCCACCAAACCAGCTCTCTAATAATCCAATAACCGTAAAACACAACTATTGGCCAATGCCAAAGGTACATAGAATAGGAGATTTTGCCGGTAAACTGCATAAACTTGAGCTTCAAGAAACGACCAATCCACTGATTCTGATCATTCGCCCAAATGAGCAAGGCTGTCCCTAAACAAGAGGGAACGGCGGCCCACCCTGGGAACAGGCTTTCTTTATTTAAGACAAAAATCGGGCAAATCAGCAACGCCAAGCCCAATATGCTCAACAAATTACCAGCTTTCGCATTGGGGACAATATTCTCTTTAAACGCTATGGCGACAATGGAGCCTGCTAGCAATTCCCAAAAGCGAAATGGCGACAAATAGAACACTGTGCTGGCAGATGTGTTGATATACCAAATTGAAGCTAGAAATGAACAGGCGAACAAAGCTGCTACAGACCAATAAAAAGCGCGCTTACCTGCCTTATAACTTGCCCATACAATAACAGGAAAAATCAAATAAAATTGTTCTTCAACGGCTAATGACCAAGTATGTAATAGAGGGCTTAATTCTGATGAACCTTGAAAGTAATCACTACTTAACCAGAAAAACACATTCGATAAATATGCGATAGCCGCGATAGCGCTGCGGCCAAATTCTCGAAACTCGTCTGGCATGAAAATAAAGTACGCCGCTACAAACGAGGCAAGAATGGTAGCGAATAGTGCGGGGAATAAGCGCCTAATTCGCTTTTCGTAAAACCCAAGAAAACTTATAGATTGTTTTTCTGCGTCTTTCATTAAAATCGAAGTAATCAGAAACCCAGAAATAACAAAAAATATATCGACCCCAGCGTAACCACCGGACATCCCAGTTACACCGAAATGGAACAAAACAACCGCAAGTACAGCTAACGCTCTCAAACCATCAATATCTTGACGATGCTTCATAAAATTCCGACTTAATTAATCCATTTTGGCGCATGATCATAAGAGTAATGTGCGAACCATGCAAGATAACCTGTACGTTCTAGTTGTACCGACACAAAAAAGAGCTTTCATCAATGATTTACCCAAGTACCTACAGCTAAATTATTATATTATTCGCCCCACATTGAGCATTTTGCACCTTACTGCCCACAAAGCACGCATGCTACCGCGTCATAACAGGTCAAAAAACAAACAACTTAAGAAACAGCCCTCAGATAATGCAAACTAGCTTCTGTGTAATGTCATGATCTTGATATAAAAAGTGATTACAATACGGAGTTTATTTGAGTTAGAGCCCGCATAGCAGGTGAAAAGTAAGCTGTATACGTTTTCTGTGTAAATGTTGGCACTATTAATGCCTAGTTAGCTAAGGTTTCTTCATTCAGCAGTGGAGAAAAATAACCATAAGTAATTGAACGCTCAATTGATTGAGTAGGAATCAAAGAGTTTTGAAAGAAAGGATTAAAATGAGAGTGAGTAAATGTCGTTAAAAAAACAGGCTGCAAGAGGTGGATTTTGGATTTCGCTCACCACTACAGGCACCAGTGTTATTGATTTTTTTGTATTTGCATATCTAGCGCGCATTCTCTCCCTTGAAGATTTTGGTTTAGTCGCTTTTTGTATGATTTTTATTGAGTTTGTTAACATTGCTATCAACTCAGGGGTTAACCAGAATATCGTGCAACGTAAGGTTTGGGATCCAAATTATGCATCGAGCACATTAGTTTATGTCGTCAGTTTGGCAATTTTAGCGTCTATAGGGTTGATTCTCATCGGCTCCCCGATTGCCTATTACACTTATTCCCATGAAGCCGCTTATGTACTAATGAGTTTAGCTCCCATAACGATACTTATCAGCCTACAAGTTGTATTTAATGGGAAATTGGTTAGAGAATTCAAAAATAAACAGATGGGTGTTGTTAGATTTATTACATCCTTTGTGTCAGCCATTATTATTATCACTCTGGCTGAGCTGGATTATGGTCTTTGGTCGCTTGTTATTGGTCGTTTGTTTTCAGCTGGGTTTGAATTATTGCTTATGTCATATATTGCCAACTTCAAGCCTAAACTATACTTTAATAAAGAAGACAAAAAAGAACTTAGAGAATTTTGCTTACCTCTTTTAGGCTCGGCTTTGTTGGCGTCATTGAATAAAAAGGCTTCAATACTGTTTACTGGTTTAGTTTTAGGCCCAGCTAAATTTGCTTTATTAAATGCCGCCAAACGTGGCGAAACCATGATAAATCAAATCACTATGACGTCTATCAACTCCATGGTAGTCCCCAGCTTCTCGAGGGTGAAAGAAGGAGCAAATTTAGGGGATTTGTATATAAAGCTAGTAGTCATCACAGCAACCATGGTGATACCCATTTTTATGGGACTTGCTGCCATAGCTGATCCTTTCGTCACAGTACTTTTCGGTGACAAATTTAGTGAAAGTGCAGAGTTTATGACTATATCAGCCTTTGCCATGTTCACTTCAATCATTGGCTGGTTTTTCCCGACGTTACTTGTATCACAAGGTAAAACAGGTGACGCCTTTAAACTAAATATTATCAATATAGTTACTAACCTAATTATTGTCGCAGCTACGATTTGGTTCGGCATTAAGATCATGCTCTTATCGCTCGTTGTCGGGGGCTTCCTAATCATGCCGCTGCGCTTTAAAGTTGTGTCAAAACACGTGGCGATAAATATCAAGAAATTAATGCTTTGCCTTTTCCCCTCCTATTTTTCTGCGTTAGTTATGTTCGCTATCGTGATGAGTAGTAAACGCTTTTTAAGCGAGCTTATACCCTATGATATTCTCCTACTTCTGTCTTTGATCTCAATAGGCTTTATAAGTTACTTGGCAATCAACGTTATATTTTTCAATCGCCATACTCGAAGCCAGATAGCAGAGATAAAAGAGATGTTTGGGGGAAAAGGAACTAGCAAATAATCGGCAAAAATTAAGAATCAGAAAGTTAGTCTAAGGTTTATTCAGGGAGTGTAGCAAAAGCATGAAAGTGATGATCGTAAGCCCAGTAAGTTATGTTCCCTCAAATTCAGGAAACTCAGCCCGGATTGAGCAATTGATACATGCTTTAAAATATGTAGATGACAATATAGCGCTTACGTTCGTTTTATGCCCAGTACAAAAAATTGATCAAAGGTATAGTGCCCCTCTTACAGATAGCAATTCTATTCATCATATTGTACTTAACGGTGGTGCTCCTTACCCTTCTCGCTTATTACATCGTATTAAACAGTTTTGTAAAAAGAAACTTAAAAAACACTTCAACCTTGAGTTTAATATACTTGAGGATTTCATGGAAAAAGATGCCTTAATCGGTAGACGCGCAAAAAGCGAGTTTCATCAAGTAGCGAATAACATAAAACCTGACGTAATAATCGTTGAGTATTTAGTCATGTCGTCGTTAGTGTTGTCTTTAGAGCACAAACCATTATTGGTTGTGGACACTCATGATAAACTGACAGATAGAAATAAAGGCTTAAGAAATGAACACTCAGATGCCTTCTGGCTTTCACTATCAAAAAATCAAGAAAAAGCCTTACTTAAAAGATTTGACTATGTCATCGCTATTCAGCATTTGGAAGCTGAATACTTCGCAAAATTAATTCGTAATCAAGCTGTGGTTAAAACGCTAAGTATATTAGAACCACCAAAAATTATTGAAAAAAATACTACATCGACGGAAACGATTGGTTTTATTGGATCAAATAATAAGCATAATATTAACGGGATTTTGCATTTCATTTCAAACAGCTGGCCTAAGATATTACAAACACTTCCTAATGCAAGATTATTAATCGCTGGAACAATAGATAAGACTTTACCAATATTTGAACGTGAAAACATAACACATATTGGAATAGTGAATGATCTTGCTGATTTTTATTCCGCTTGCGATTTAATTATAAATCCTTGCCTAAGCGGGACTGGCTTAAAAATTAAGACAGTAGAAGCATTAAGCTTTGGAAAAGTTGTGGTAACAACGGAGAAAGGAGGTGAAGGTCTCGAGGATGCCTGTGGTCATGGATTATTTATAGAGAGAATGGACAATAATGAATTTTATATTAGATGCTTATATATTCTTAACGATCCAGAGAGTAAATTTCAACTTGAGAATAAGTGTGTTACGTACATAGAAGAAAAATACAGCAAATCACTCCGTGACTTAAAGCAAATTCTAGGTTTATAGGAAACAACATCGTGAAAAATGACACTAATTCATATTTTTCTTTTCACAAATATTTTGATTATTCGGAGAGAAATATCGACTTACTTAAAAGTAAGTTTCCAAGCAATGATTTTATTGATGTAAAATATGATCAAAATTTTGCCACCCCCATCAAGAAAGTTATAGTGCTATTTAGTACTGAGCGAAGCGGTAGTACCTTTTTCTGCGAGACGCTACACCAATCTAAGATATGCCTTATGCATGAATATTTGCAACCCTATAACTACATGCCGGTAATAGCCCAGCGTTGGGAAGCAATAGACAATGGAAAAGTAAACATTCCTAAGTTCTGGCAACAGTTAAAGAAATACAGAGTATCAAAGGATGGAGTCCTAGGAATAAATCTGCACGGCTCACACATCTATTTATTTGAACAAATGCTGGCCCATTTGGGTGAAGTGGATATAGAATATTTTTATATCAAAAGAAAAAATACGCTTTCACAAGCAATCTCCTATGAAATTGCTAGCCAGAATCAAGCATGGAGCAGTGAGTTTAAAAATAACACCCCTACACTCAGCTATAATTTTGAATCAATCCTGCAAAAAATTCGAAGATTAGAACACGACAATTTAAAAGTAAGAATCTTTATCGAAAAAAATAAATTAGATGTAAATGAATTTTATCTAGAAAACTTTATTGAAAATAAGAATAAATTTATTCTAGATAACTTTGCGGTAGATATTGTAGAAATGCCAGCGAGCTTGAAAAAACAAGCGAGTAATATAAATGAAAACTGGCGAAGCCGATTTATCGCAGATTTCAATATGCGCAGTGATGTACACGGCACTCATAAAAATACAGAAGGCACTTTATCTAGTCTTTTAAGATCCGCACGTAAAATCAAAAAAATCATTATGAACACATAAGAGAAAAAGCTCAAATACGCAAGAGTAAATATAGGGAGTTATAGTACTTACTCTTGTCAATTCATATTCTACAATTTATAAAGATCACTTCAAAGTATTGTGTACACCTAGAAATGAAACATCTTTAAGCTCTCGATAGTCAAGTAAGCTATACCCTAACGCATTAACTCTTTTTTCGACCTTATTACTAATTGGAAAGCGGATCCTAGAAATTAATCTTTTTCTTTCTTCTTCCCAGGTTGAAAAATATTTTTCGTTCACATCGGGTCGAATTTTATGCTCAACATTAACAGTTTCTAAATCTAAAAAATTAAAAACATTGTTTATTGTTTCTTGTGGAGACAAAACAAAATCCTCGTATCTAAGAATGTAAGCATTATTTAGATGAGAAATATCATTTAAAAGTATTTCATAACCTCTAAGAGTATGCTCAATAAGAGATTTAATTCTTGTTTTACTCCACTTACGTGTCGCATAACTTACGGCTAGGGGGTGTCTAAAAATAAAGATGAATCGACTATTTGGATAAAGCTTTTGTAAAAATCGTGTTCTAACAATATTAGGTGGGCTTTTTTCTACGTAGTAAGGGCAGTTTTTATCATAGTACTTTTCCCACTGCTGTAGAATTGAATTCGCATTTTCAACCGTTGCAAGCGGGTGGTTTTCATCCATGTGCGAATTTTTATCAAATATATACTTTCCAGGCCCGCCGTAGGTCTTTGCAGGCTCATATACATTTTGTAGAAACATCCCCTCATCTTCAGGGACACCTGTATTTGAAAAACCACTTATCAAAGGATGCTCTTTAATAATTTCGTGTAATAAAGACGTACCACTTCTATGATGTCCAGCAAGAAATATGAAACTTTTGTCTGTCATTTGATTCCCTTGTAATAACCGTTAAAAACTAATCTATTTTCCTTACTTACCTCTACTGAGATGCCCAAGAGCCTTGGTACTCTATCTTACCGTGTAAGCTTATTATGTATTAACATTCTCACTTGCATTTAAGTTAAGCAAGAAAAGCACCACTAATACAAAAACATTTTCATACGTCCATTTATTAGAGATTTTACATATGCCCACAGTCATATTGAGTGAATTCAGAGGGAAATCACTATCGATGTTAAACGGAGAAATTTTAGCAGTACTTGTTGTCTACGCTGATAATCCAGCGTAGAAAGAAGCGCATCATACACTAGTTGTTGCCGCCAAAACCTGTGACGGTGTACTCACTTATAATCGAGCGGACTTACACATACCCAAGAAAAGAAGCACAAACGGTATTAGGTAAAGTAGATTAGGTTCGCTTACGTTTATCGCTCTGACTAGTTGCACACTGTGATAGCCGGATGAAAAGTCTACCGTATTACGACTATTATCAGCTGAGATCCCTGCCACAGGGTCATAATCAGTGTAAAATGCATATGCTGAGCGATACATTCCATCGTTATCCAGATCATTACCAAACAATATGCTTGAAGTACCGCCGTAGATATGTATGCTAACGCCAAAGATAGCGACTAAATCCTGATAGTCTTCTTCCGAGATAATATCACCTACCTCGTTGTTTTCCTCTCGGGCACTCGACCAGTCAATTCCAGAAAGAAAGTGACTATACATGCCTATCATTTCGTCACTCGAGGCGAGTCGCCAACCATCCGCACTATATAAATTTAAAGCTTGATTGATAGATACGTTCGCGAGAGTGTCCCAACGTGTCCAGTTTAGCCCGTTACCTGTAATTATATTGGTTGAGGTATCAAGGGAAAAGTTATTTCGAGTAATCAACGCCCCGTTGGCGTAATGGGATACGCAAACCACAGATAAAATGCACACGTACTTAACCCAGTTTATCATTTTCATAAACAATCCTTATTGATGCTAAACAAATAGTCTTTAACGGTGTTTCTGTTTGAAGACACTTTCACTGCATACACAGTAAAAAGCAGTTGTATTATAAAGTGCTAAACCTCATTGCACTTCAAATATAGCGCCCAACTGCTTTGTTTACCAAATTTTTGCAACCACTTTTTTAATCGGCCGATACCCCGACTTTGATCACTGAGTTCATCTCATTCTGCTGGGCTGTGACAGGCTCTAAAAACCTTACGTTTTGAAACGAAACTTGAGATATTGTATTTGTTGGTTTGTCGTCATCCATGATCAGCACCAGTCGATCAATTTCCTCTAAATTTAAACTGCCGACTGGTATCGTTATCGTTTCAAATTCATCTATCTTGCTGTAATTAAAAGCGTCGTTTGACCACTTCTGGCTGCCGGAAAATTTATACAGTTTCGAACTAGTTAACGTATTGTCGTTCTCAAATGCGATGCCAACTATCTCCCCTGCACCGTTACTTCTTAGCTCAAGCTGCAACACAGTTTCAGGAGTAATGCTCACATCGATGGCCACACTTTTCCACGTATTGCCGAAGAGCGTGATCGTGTCACCATTAGCACTAGTACGGTACTCACCGTCTTCATCCTGAGTGTCAAAAGATTTGATTGGAACTTGGTTAAAATTGATTGAAAAATCTGACTCTGTTAATTCTGACGTAGCATCGACCTTGGCTAATGTATTTTGTGCTGCAGACGAAAAACGTGAAAAATTAGGAATAATAAATTGTTCTTCAATTTCCAAATTGAAACTGGTTGCTGAATGACTAATGTTCTCAACTACATCAGCACGCTCAGACCAAGGATGATAGAAATTTTCTCCCACATTGGCATGCACACTTGGGGCGTCAATTTGGCTATTATATATAACGTTATTGGTGAACTCTGAATTGCTGTACTGCTCTACATCATATATACCTTGTCCCATTTTGGTCCAGTATTTATCATGGATTAATACGTTATTCTTCACATTAGTCCAAAATGTATAGTCACCTTCAAACCTTGACGCGGTGACACCATTACTGCTTGTAATAACTAAATTTTCGAAAATATTAACTACACCCGCCGGCATTGACATCAAGCCACCCAGTTTAAAAGCGGCCCAAGCCTTTTGTCGTTCGTCTCCCAAGTTATGAATATAATTATTAAAAATATAACTTGGCCCCAACATGTTGGGAATAGCGCTTATTCCGCAATATCCTTGTTCGATTTCATTGTTATAAAACAATACATTGCTTTGCCCGCCGTCTAGCTCAATGATGTCATCGTTGGCATAAGCAAGATAGTTATCATGGATAGCGGAATCACGAAGGAAGCCCCCCCAAGAACGCGCATTTGCTCGGCTTTCAATCACGTCATTAAATCTATGGGTGTCACTACCATAAAACCTATTGTGGCGTATTATATATTGTCCTCTGTATTCATCGACAGAATGCCGAGCAGCAAGGAGTAAGGCACTTGGTCCATACGGGTGACCATATCCCCAGTGATTTGCTTTACCATTCGGGCTGTGAATCTCACAGTTCTCAATGGTTACGACGCCTGTTTCTTGCAGAAAGATACCCGAGTCATAGTTTATCACCTTGGTGCTTTCTGTACTTACATAGCCGACGCCGTCACGCATGTCACCAGCGACTCTGCCAAATTCAGATATATCACAACCGTCAATCCACAAATGATGAGCCTTTTTAGCGCCTATACCATATAGTCGGCCGCCTTTTACGGTAATGTTTTCAAATTTGATGTAGCTCTGGCTGCCAACGTCAATCGCAGAGTTGTCACCTTCAGCCGCAATAATCTCAATGCCATCGCCTTTTATCAGCGCCCAGCCATCCTCATCGCCTTGTATACCTAGTGTGGTTAAATTAAGTTGCCCACCATTGTAGATTTCTGAGAGGTGATATATTTTTTCTGGATCGATCGGAGGCGAATTAGGGCGGGTCTGGAAGCGGTATCGTTTCTCCTCGATGACATTATCATTATCCATGTATTCCAACTTAACGTCGTACTCTGTCTGGGCATCAAGATGTACAATAGATCCTGATAAAGCACCCTGTATAGGCTCCCATTGCAATTCTAACGCTGGCAACCATGTGCCTTCATCACTGCGCTTGTACCACAGGCGGGTATTAGCATCTTCCGATTCGTTGTATACCGTTAGACTGGCGGAATGTATTAGGGGCACAATACGGTAATCTATATCATTAGAAGCCGGAGCAGGGAATATGCGCGAGGGGTTTAACCCCGCAGACAATGCCGCTGTTTCCAAGATTGTGTTTTTGATTGTAGAGTCTGCATACAGCTGTTCGAGTATTCGATAAGCATCTATTGGATAAAGGCGAAGTGCCAATGTAACCCATTTACTCGTCAGCGAGGAGTCTTTTTCCCTTAAACTGATCACTGCTTGCGTAACACTTTGTGAGTTTAATATTTCTAAAAGAAGCTTAGATACATTTTGTTTATCTTCACCGAGAAAACGGTGCTTTTTCTTTGAGGTATATGTTGGGTTTTCTAACAGAGCCAAAATACCCGAATGGCTTTCAAGTTTTTGCCTTTTTATTTCACTAATAAGAACACTGCCAAGTTGGTCTGTTGCTGATACGTTCTCTGGGGCGCGAAATTGCGAACAGCCTGTTATTGCGAGCACGAGAAATATGGCGGCGAATACTATACTCCCCCACTTAGTTTTGTTGGCTTGACACATAATCATTTATCCTCCTGCCGTTTAATTATACACACCAGCTAAAGCTAAAAGGGCTAGGATACGTTCGTAGCGGCCAGCATCTAACTACCCAAAACATTAAAGGTAATTATTTATACCCATTATATACCATGCAAAGCGCTATAAAAGTGGTAAAAGGTATTAAGTTGACGACGAATGAGTTTGTTCTGATACCTGATTTATCAGGCTAGGGGGCAAAAGAACAAGCACCAAATACCTTCGGTTTCAAAGCGCCGCCTAAATAAGAATACTTTGCTTATGCCAAACGGGCTAGCATACTATTGATAATCATGACTAAAATAGCGTGCAACTAAACGTTAGAATTTTTACCCATAGGCATTTTGTCAAAGATAACAGCGATTTCTTTCGAGTATTAAGATGACTCTCATTAGCTTTATCACCAGACACCATACAGCTGCATAGTCAGATAAAGGATTTTCATTTCGTTTATGCGTTTTATTTGGTATTTCATAACGGCAGTGTCGATGGTATTTATGTTGCGCGCGATAGCAGACAGCAACATTGTATTTAACGATGCGCTGTTTAATAAAATTAAAAATCAATATGATAATGATGCACTTGAGCGCGTGAAGGATTGGCAGCAACTGCTCAACACTAGCCACACACTGCCGATTGATGAAAAGCTCTACCAAGTGAATAACTTCTTTAATGAACTTGAGTTTATCGATGATATCGATCATTGGGGTAAGGACGATTATTGGGCCACGCCAGTAGAATTTTTAGCCACTGAAGGCGGTGATTGCGAAGATTTTGTCATTGCTAAGTATTTCAGCTTAAAAGAACTAGGGGTGCCCGCCGAAAAATTACGCCTAATGTATGTTACCGCGACTCGCTTACGCCAAGCTCACATGGTGCTGGCCTATTATGAAGAACCCAATTCGGTGCCTTTGGTACTCGACAATATCAACAGACGTATTTTACCTGCCTCAAGAAGACGAGATTTGTTGCCCGTTTACAGTTTTAACGGTGACGGCTTATGGCTGGCAAAAGAACAAGGCCGAGGGCAAAAAGTACAGCAAGGGGGCAATAACAATTTATGGAACGATTTAAACAAACGAATGCAAATGGGCGATTAATGATGCTGAAGGAAACTGACTATGCCGCTGTCTAGACAACTAGGCTTGAGCCTTTTAGCTGTGCTGATTCTGGTATTTATAGGCACGCTATGGATTAACGCAAATAACACCCGAGATTTTGTTGATCAGCAACTTGCTTCCCACGCACAAGATACAGCTACATCATTGGGGTTATCGATAGCGCCTTACATGGCCAATGAGGAAGACTTACCTGTAGTCGACACCATGATGAACGCTATTTTCGATCGCGGATTCTACCAAAGCATGGTGCTAAAGGATGCTAAGCAAATCGTGTTGCTTGAAAAACACAATCCTAATTCAGTGGAAGGGGTGCCGTTATGGTTTATCAACCTCTTGCCTCTTACCCCGCCAAAGAGCACGACTGATGTTAATGACGGCTGGACTATAGCGGGTACGTTAACGGTAAAAAGTCACCCTGGTTTCGGTTACCAGCAATTATGGCTTAATGCTACACAAGCATTCTGGATGATCTTAGCTGTATTCATCGTGGCGCTAATATTACTTTACGCATTGGTCAAAATGATCACCACACCGTTATTGGCGGTGGTTAAGCAGGCCGATGCCATCAGCAAGCAACAATTCGAACAGATTGGCGTTATTCCACGTACTCCTGAGTTAAAACGCATAGTAATAGCGGTCAACCGCATGTCAGCGCAATTAGCCAAGCTCTTTAACCAACTATCAAACCAAGCAGAGCGTTACCGTGATTTTGCCTACAAAGATCAACTGACTGGTGTGGCCAACAGGCGTGCATTTGAATTAGCATTTGAGCAGTTGCTGGCTGACAGTGAACAACATGCCCAAGGTTATTTGCTACTACTGCGTTTAACCAGTTTAAACGAAGTTAATACTAACTTGGGTTATCAAGCAGGCGACGAGTATGTGAAATTAGTCGCTCAAGAGTTGCAAAATGTACTTGCCCAAGCAGATTTAAACGGTGCTTTATACCGAGTATCGGGGGCGGATTTTGTGGTGCTATTAGAAGATACCGCGCAACAAGCATGCATTGCCTTTACTCAGAATGTCATTGCCCAACTTAACGCCATAGAAAAAAGCGAATATCGTTTAGGCACCGCGCATGTTGGCGTCGGCTCTTTTAGCTTTGGTGATACGCGCACAGACGTTCTAGAACGCGCAGACAACGCATTGTCAGGCGCGAGTGTTGCCACCGACAGATGGCAGCTTGCTCAGCAAAAAGACCAGCACCATAGCAATACCGAATGGCGAACTCAGTTAAATACGATATTGCAGCAAAATCATGCGGACTTTGTCGCCCAGCCGATTAAAAACCGCCAAGGAGAAACGCTGTATAATGAGTGGTTTGCGCGATTTAGTACGGCCGCTCTAGCAGGTGGCAGTGATGAGGCTCTGCGCTATTTACCAATGGGGCAATTAGTGCCCGCGTCAGTCAGGCTTAACTATGCGCAAAAACTCGATGAGCTATTAATCGCTAGTGCGTTAACGCAGCTCAGCTCCCATAATCATGCTATAGGGCTAAATGTATCCCGTTTATCGCTAAGCCAAACCAGTTTTCACCAATGGCTAATCAAGGCATTGCCTCAAGATAACGCAGCGTGTGCGAACTTGGTGCTCGAAATCCCTGAGCGTGCTTTGGTCAATGGTACCGAAGAACTTACCCATTTTATTGCGCAGTTGAAGTCAAAGGGCGTGCGGATCACGGTAGAGCGTTTTGGAGCGCAACTCGCAGCTATTACCCATTTACGCAAAATTAAACCGGATTATTTGAAACTGGATGGTCGTTTTGTTCGTAATATACATAACGAGCCTGACAATCAGTTGTTTGTACAATCTTTAGTCAATATTGCCCATGGCCTTAGTATCCAAGTGATTGCGGAAATGGTCGAAGATGAAGCGGAGGCACGATGCTTGCTTGGCTTATTTGTGGATCATCTACAGGGTTACCATATTGGTATGCCCACCGATACCAAAGTATGAACAAAAAGTAGCTGTTGCTGACAATATGTAAAGCAAAACGTTATTTTGCTCAAAATGTAGGCGCAACTCATTAAAAATAAAGCATAAATGGTCAGTTAACACTTACTTAATGTGTAATTAATTACCGTTAGCAAGACACTGAAAAGGTTCGTATTTTTACCTGGTCGACCATTGTATAATGTTGCTTTTTAAAGCGACAAAACTTATGATTATCGGGCTTTTAGTGAGTTTTGTTCTCACTGCCTAATTTATTGGAGCTTTTATGCGACATATTCTAACGTGTTTGTTCTTGTCTAGTGCGATGTTAGCACCGACTACTGGTGCGCAGCAGACAAATACAGCAAGTCAGCAAACCGCGGCATCTGCGCAAACTAGCGATTCTGAACAAATTCTTTTCGGTGACGAAAACCAACCGGGCCGCTCAATTCATTTAGAGATAGTAGCGCTTATTAACAATGGAGTTGCTTTAGACGATGCAGTTAGTCAAAGCATCGCTAAGGTGACGCGAGAAGAAGACACGTTAATTAGTGGTACTGCAAGATTAGTTGTTGGCCTAAACAAAGGTATTAGCGTTAACTTTATGCGCAATATGGTGAATTTCAATAAATTGTCTGACACGACCAAAGGCTCTATAGAGACCTTCCCTGGTGATGCTGCGAATGTCGTGCAATTGGCCGTTACCTTGTATCCTAACTTTGCTCAAGAAGTCATTGACTCAGCCGTTATTACAGGTGAAATTGAACCTAATGATGCCTTATTAGCCGCGATTTCAGCTGGTGCTGATCCAACAGCAATTTCATCAGCTACAGCGGCAGGCGATAGAATAACTATTAATGTAAATACACCGAGTGGTTCTAGCCTCCCCTCTGGCGGTGGTACAGTTTCAGAAGCACAAACTGGAACGGATACTGACACCGACACAGATACTGGGTCCGACAGCGAAACAAATACCAGCACTGAAACAGATTCAGGTACAGACACAGGAGCGGACACTGGGACCGACAGCGGAACAGATACTGGCACTGAAACTGATTCAGGTACAGACACAGGAGCGGACACTGGGACCGACAGTGGAACAGATACTGGCACTGAAACTGATTCAGGTGCAGACACAGGAGCGGACACTGGGACCGACAGCGGAACAGATACTGGCACTGAAACTGATTCAGGTACAGGAACGGATAATGGGACCGACAGCGGAACAGACACTGGCACTGAAACTGATTCAGGTACAGACACAGGAACGGATAATGGGACCGACAGCGGAACAGATACCGACGGTGAAACAGATTCAGATACAGGGGCGGATACCGACACTGGAGAGAATGAAGACACAGTAGATCCCGGTACAGATACACCTGTCGGGTCAGGTACAGGTGCCGGAGGTGCCGGCGGTGGCGATATTACGGCATCAACAAGCTAAATCATTTTACGAATTTACTAAAGCCAGGTTTAATACCTGGCTTTTTTGTTTATAATCATTTAGTTATACCTATTTCACAAGCACCTAAAAATGGCGAAAGGGATCCTTTGAATACCAAACTTCATAGCTACGCGTTTTATGTCTTGTTAGGTTTGCTTGTTTGGCTACCTATCCCTTTAGGCTCTAACCGCCCCTGGGCGTGGGGCTTGATGGAAATCATTATTTTTTCATTATCTTTGTGCTGCGCCTATTTACGCAAAGACAAAGCTTGGATGGGCTTACGCGCCTATAGATTACCTATAGGGTTGTGGCTAGCTTTTCTATTTTTTGCCGTCACTCAGGTTTTACCCTTGCCCGCTTCTATCGTGAGCGCCTTAAGCCCTGTCAGTTATGCTACTCAGTTAGCCCACGGCGTTGAGCAGTTTCATTTATCACTCGATATAGGGCAAAGCTATGTCAATTTACTTAAAGGGCTGAGCTATTTCTGCTTACTCATAGTGGTACTCGTGCTGGTAAACACAGAGAAGCGGTTACGCTTGATACTACTGACCATATTGGCCAGTGGCGCAATTCAAGCTCTTTACGGGACGCTAGAAGTATTATCAGGCAGCAAATTCAGCATGGTATTCAGCCTACCTGTTACCGAAATTGCCACGGGAAGCTTTGTGTATAAAAACCATTTTGCCAATCTCCTTATACTGTGCTTATCCGCTGGTATCGGCTTAATGGTGGCCACGTTACAGAGTAACCAGGGCGGTAGCCCTAGAGATATTATGCGCTCCATTTTGTCTACACTCTTGGGCAGCAAGGCACTCATTCGTATTAGTTTGGCCATCATGGTGATTGCGTTAGTCATGTCTCGTTCGCGTATGGGAAACACGGCATTCTTCGCAGCAATGACGCTAATTGGAATTTTGGCACTGGTTATAATCAAAAATCGCAGTAGAGGCCTGTCTATTTTGATTATCAGTATGTTTGTGATTGATGTATTTATTGTCAGTGCTTGGTTTGGTTTAGACAAGGTACAAGAACGTTTAGAATCGACTAATTTGTCCTCTGAAGGACGAGGAGATGTCGTCATTGATGCTTTACCTATGCTAAAAGATTTTCCGGTTTTCGGTAGCGGCGGTGGCAGTTTTTACAGTTCATTCCCCAGTTATAAAGAGTCAAACATACATGCCTTCTACGACCATGCGCACAATGATTATTTGCAAATGGCAGTAGAGTACGGTGTACCCGCTACATTATTATTAGGTTTACTCGTATTCTGGTGTTTCGCTAAAAGCGTGCGAGCAATGCGCAAGCGCAGGCCATCCATTTTCAAAGGTACAGCTTTTGCCTGTTGTATGGCGATGCTGGGTATGGCCATACACATGACCGTAGATTTCCCACTGCAAGCGCCCGCAAACGCATGTTACTTTGTGGTTTATCTGGCTTTATCGTTAGTCATAAACCAGTTAAAGATAACAACGAGCAAAAAGCGACGCTCTAACAAGGTGGCAACATGAGTAAAAAATTCAGTGGGCCGATAGAACAAGACCCCGCGATTGTTAATTTACTGGAACGAATGCCAAAGTCAGTTCAAGCTTCATTTAGTGAAGAGCAATTATCCTATTTACGCAACGCAGTGAGTAGCCGCCAGTGGGGCCACCATCCTGTCGATGTGCGGGGAACGATACCTTGGTTTAAGTATCGCTACTACTACGTATTTTTAGCTGGGAAAAACCATAGAAACATGACCCGGGCACAAGTGCGGGCAAGTCGCTTTATAAATGCCTTGCTGCTAGCCGGTTTTATGACGTTCTCTGCGTTAATAGGTATATTACTGATTTACTTGCTCAAATCAGCACTCGGGATTGATTTATTACCTGACTACTCACTTGGGGTTTGGGATTGGTTTAAAAGTTAGACTGACTAACCAATTCTTACTTTGGCGACCAAGCGCAGGTCAACAATATATTGAATCTATGCTTTATTAGCAGGGCAATTCGGTATCAAATTCTGAATCGGAATAGGCTCTTTACGTAGCCAACGACATACACGCTTCTCTGCTTTGTATTGTTTAATTAAACCCAATACTTTCTGTCTGCTCTGTGGGGCGCTCAGCCCAAGACTAATACGATGATAAAATTCTTTGCGAATTATCAGCAGCATGGGGTGATTATTGTCGTACAAGGCCATACCTAATTGCACATATAATAGATGTATTTCTGGCTTCTTCGGGCCTAATTCGCCAGCGGCATTCAAATAGCTGAGCATTTCATCGTCGAACTCTTGTTGACGCCATTTGACCATAGCTAGCGAAGCCCAGGTAACAGGCCACAGAGGGCGTAACTGAGTCGCAAGTAAATAATGCCTTTTTGCTGCACCAAGCGCCTTCTCTTGCGGTTCGTAGCCTGAAATAGCGCCCCACTCATGTACTTGAGCCAGAAGGTCTTGATACAAGGGGTGGCTGGGCTGGCTATCAACCGCTGATTCGATCGCACGCTTAGCTAAATGATACTCTTCAATGGACTGAGTGTTACCTTGCTCTTGCCAAGATGTCACAATATTGCGCACTTTATAAAAATCAAAACTGGCAGCCGTAAAGCGCATTGCGACAAACAAGCAGACCAATGCAAGCAACGCGAAACTAATCACCGCTACGTACTGCTTAACGAAAATCTGTACTTCAGTGATGTTGTTAGGAAGTGCTATTGCCATAGGTTGCCTTGAGATATTAGCCAGGGTGTTTGTTTAAACAGACGCTCAGCGTATTCATTCCCTTTTAGCGCGGCCACTTCGATAAAGGCTTTCGCCATATCGTTGGGGCGACGATTGACACTATGAGTGTCTGATGCAACGTAAGTAATAAGATCTCGCGCTAACAGAAGACCCGCAGTATGTTTAACCTTCTCGGAAAATCTACCGGTAAATGCACCTGCAGTTGCTTGAAATAAGCACCCTGCCCGCTTTAGCGCGTTAATTTTATCAGGATTGGCGATGATGTCTCGATTTCTCTCAGGATGAGCAATGACCGCTTGGACACCGTTTCTTGCTAGCCAACGTAATAGATTGTCAGTACCTGGTGGAATGTGGCTATGGGGTAACTCAAGCAGCATGACATCTTTGTCTTGCCAGCGCCCAATAAACGGAATTTTTCCCTGTTTATGCCAAATCATAATGTCAGGGGTGATACGAATTTCTGCCGCGAACGACAGTTTAAGCGGGCAACCTGCTTGGGCTAAATGCTTGACTAGTGAATGGTAAGCTTGAGTAATTAAGTCAATATCGTTATCGAAATAACTTTGATGAATATGCGGTGTACACACCATGTGCGATACACCGACCGCCACAGACTGCTCAGCCATAGCGAGTGACGCCGCCAAATCAGGGGCGCCATCATCTATTCCTGGCAATATGTGACTATGTAAATCGATCAAGATTGTTTGTTACTTTCAGCCTTAGTATTCGATTCGTAATTATAACTATGATATCCATATTGATCATAGAAACCTGTGTATTCCCCATGTTTTTTCGCTTTACGCAGATCCACTTGGTTCAGCACAACGCCATCGACTCTATGGCCCACTTGTAAGAAACGGCTTAAACCATTACTTATCAGCTTGTCGCTTGTGCTATCGGCTTTAACTACGTAGACCACTGAATCACACACTTTCGATACCACTATGGCATCACTCACCGCTTGGGTGGGCGCGCTATCAACAATAATATGCTCGTATCTTCCCTTTAAGTCTTGCATCAAGGCTTTGAAGCTATCCGAGGCGAGTAATTCTTGCGGATTAGGCGGAACTGTTCCGGCACAAATTAAATCAATACCCGACATTTCATCTGTCACGATACATTCTTCAAGCGTGTGGGTACCAGAGATCAAATTAGCGATACCAGGCTGGAAGCCAGGCAGACTAAACTGGCTGGCCAATGTGGGGCGGCGTAAATCAGTATCAATTAATAACACTTTGCTCAGTTGCCCCATAGCAAATGCTAAGTTTATCGAAACGGTACTTTTGCCTTCTTTAGGAACACTTGAGGTCACTAAGATGGTTTTAGAGGGCTTATCAATATTCAATAATTGTAAACTGGTTCTAAGGGTTCTCACCGCTTCACTGAAACTGTGATGTTTGCCGTCGAAGAAGTGTCTGATAGCGAGGTTTTTCTTCTTGCTATGCGCCTCCCAAGGGATAAGGCCCAGCATGCGCTGTCCAAGCTTACGCTCTACGTCTTCTACTGAACGTATACCGCTATTGAGTGCGTCCATCGCCAAGGCTAAAAACACGCCAAAGCCTAAACTGACAATAAAGGCAGCAGCAATAATTAAACCTTTCTTCGGTTTAGAGGGTGAACCTGGAGGAACAGCCAAATCTAGCATGCGCGCATTAGCTGATTCAAAGCCACCTAATTCTGACGTTTCATTTAAACGTGTAAAGAAAGAGCTATACAGTTGTTGGTTGATATCCACTTCACGTTGGAGTGCTTTATGCCTGCTCTCTAAATTGGTTAACTTCCTAAAGTTTTCCTTGTTGTCGCTGACTTCTTGTTTCAGCGCAGCTAAATTAAGCTTAGCGGTGCTAAACTCTGTATTTACCCCAGAGATTAATGAGCGAATTTGATCGTTCAGACTTTCGCGAATCGAGGTTAATTCGGCTTGGGCTGCAATCATTTTGGGATGCTTAGGGCCGTAGACCTTGCTTAGCTCAGAGACCTTGCTTTGGGCGCCTATTTGTTCACGTTTCACATTTTGTACAGCTGGGTGGTTTAGTACCTCGGGTAAATCAGCCAACTCAGCAATCGTTGCCCCTGAATTTACTTGGTTATACAAAGTTTCAGCGCGGTTATACGCAACTTGAGCCTCAAGTAATTGCTGACTCAGCTTCTGTAGTTCTTCGGCTGCAAGGCCAACAACACCGTCAATATTGACCAATTTTTCAGTTTCATAAAATTCAGACAATCTCTTTTCGGCGGTGGTTAGCTTTGTACGTAACCCTTGCAGACTCTCGTTCAACCAAGTTGTTGCCTTGGTCGTCATGTCTAGCTTAGATTCAAGATAATTCTCAATGTATACATCACCTACAGCGTTTGCTGCTATCGCGGCAAACTGGCGATCTTCATGCTCGAAGCTGATTTCCACAATTTGCGTATTATTAATCGGTACAATTTCTAGTGACTGCATCACTCTGTAAGTCGCGTATCCCTTTCGCGCCGCCAGCTGTTGCGCTTCAGTTTGCTCAACTTTTTCCTTCTGGGGTAAAAAAGGTAGTGCGCCAATAATGCTAGACTTTAATGCGGATAATTGTTTGCTGACAAAATTAGCCTGCGTCGCTTGATAACCTGGTGCAAAGGTTGGGTTTTCGTAAAGTTTTAATTTTTCAACCACTTTTTCGGCCACTTGGCGAGATTTCAAAATTTCGTATTGAGTTTGAAAGTACTCTTTACGCGAAGAGTCTAAACCATAAACTTCTTCTATCGATAACACCTTTGCCTGTTTGGATTCAATCAATAACTTTGCAGTTGCTTTGTATTGTGGTGTGATAGACATCACAATAAGAGCCACTAGTACCGTAATAAAAACCGCTAGACTGATAATTCGCCATAAATAACGACGAACCGTTTGCCAATATTGACCTAAGTCAATCATTTCAGAGTCCAGTAATTTCGCCTCTAATTGTCCATTTAATTTCGCTGACATATTTAACTACATACCTTTAAAAGAAGCTTTGCTGAACAGTAACTATGTCGCCGGGTAAAACAACATCGTTTGAATCTGCGTTTAACTGCTCAGGTTGACCAGATTCGTTTTCTCGGCGAATAAAAATTTTGGTTTTTGATGCTCGCTCGGTATACCCGCCCGCAAGAGCTGCGGCCTTATTTACCGATAGGCCAGGTTGATAGGGATACCCCCCTGGGCGCTTCACTTCGCCATCAATAAAGAACGGCCGATACTCAATGACAGTCACTGAAACCGACGGTTCTACTAAGTAATCTCCCTTTAGCCCAGCATAAAGCTTTGCTTCAAGCTCTGCACCTGTTAACCCCGTCACTCTTAAATCCCCCAAAAAGGGGTAGTTAATTACACCGTGATTAGGTAACTTTGTTGTTAAAGAAAGGTCTTGCTGACCAAATACAGTGATTTTAATGACATCTCCTGAGCCCAATTTATACTGACTCAAGCTGGCATCTAAGGACCATGCGGCGCTACTAAAAAGCATAAGCCACAGCCAAAGTACGGATTTTGCTTTCATGTTTACTCCAAATAAATTAAAGACTACAAGGTCACTTTTGCGGTTAATCGATAGATATTCTGGTCGTAATTAATGACATCTCTATTACTGTCACGCTCACTATAGGTGTAACCCAAGTTAAAGGTTAGCCAACGCCTAAATTCGTAAATAACAGCTAAGTTTAGCTCCTGAATATCGTCAGTGCGACCGCTGCCTTCATAATCATCAGTACCGAATGCAACGCCGGCTTGAGTGCGCAGACGTTGTAGCCACTCATGACGCCAACTCAAAGAGACGTCTTTATTACGTATAAAGTTACCGTCACCATTCGTTTCACGAGCTTGATTGCGAGTATCAAGAATAAATGTAGAGCGGTCTAATGGCTCCCAAACAATACCCGCTTGCCAAGTAGTACCTGAGAAGTCTTCTCGACTTGCCGCGTCAAACTTTTTATCTTGATAACCGATTTTTGCATAACCAGATGTAGATGCGGTGGACTGCCATTGGGCACCAATTAAATAGGCTGTTTGCACACTGTCTAAGCTCGATGCATCAGAAGTGGAAAAAGCGTACTCGACATCAGTAATAGTAGTTTCAAAGAGTAAGTCTGTGGCAGCACCTATATTATAATAAAATGTTCCCCCCACCGTACTCTTGCTTCTGTCTCGAAGTTTGTACTCGTCCGTGTCTATTTTATAGTCCTTATCACGATAATTAAGGTTTAAATCAAATCTAGCTTGGGCACTTAGGGCACCATATGAGTAGGTAAAGTCTATTTCACTTTCTTTGAATTCATCAGGGGAGGATAGCTCAGCTCCACGACCAAGAGAAAAGCTTTCGCCTCGGTCGTCATGACCGTCTTCAAAGTCAATACTGCTTTTAATGCGATGACGACTATTTAGCTCGTAATCTAATGAAGCGAATAATAAATGATCCGTGTAGTCATCTGCCGAACTTGAGAAGTAATCGCCACGTGATAACTGATATCCAAAGCGTAAACTATTTAAACCGAAATTATTCACTAGAGTAAATCTGGGAACAATTGTACTAAACCAGCTGTCTATTCCTTCATCATTAGAACGCGTAACGTTGTCATTAAAACCAGCCGTTGTAGTTAAGGTTGGTACTAACTCAAATGCCCCAAGATCTATCCCTACTTCTTCTTGAGCAAATGAAGAAGTACATACACATGCCATTCCAATAGCAGTCGCTAATTTAGTTTTACTCATTCAATCATCTCTGTTTTAAAAGTTAAAATATGATTTCACATAAACTAAGTGTATCAATTATCTAATGAAATTAGCGTAATGTAATCAATTATAAGTGAAAAACATTACGATTAGTCTATCAAAATACACGTTATAAAAATCAACTGAGGCTGACCTAAGCGAATTTTGTGCCACTAAGCGAAAATAAAAATGCTGTGTGATAATTTGTGGCTGCTTGCGTGCAGGCATAGTAAACCAAGATGAGCCTATGTAAAGCATGTAAGTATTGCATAACGTGCTCGACAAAATTTCATTTTTATTCTTCCGTTATTTTATTACCGGCCGAAACAGAACCCTTCGAATGAAGAAACTGACGCAGCATCGCGCCAATCAAAAAACAAGTCTCTGTAGTTTTTACATCATATACGATGACCAATACGACCTTAATTCATCTAGTTACCATTAGATTGCAATCAGTCAAGCGAGACGCGGCGCCATTTTTTCGCTTTACTGTGGAAGGTTGATAAGCAGTAGACTAAATATGGCCCCATAATTGCTTAAGCTGAACTACTGATTTGGCTGAATATCAGTCAAATGACCTGAATATCTGAAAGTACTAAACAAAAACATTCAGAATTGTAGGAATATTGCACTGAATGTCATAAAAAAAACAAAAATATGTCGTAATTATACAACAGCTTAGCGTGGTATAATCTAAGTAGTTCGTATTGGACGGGCTTTAGTATCCAGTCAAGATATTGAAGTTAAATGGAATTTTTTAAGTTTATAACCTTTTAGATGTTGGAAATTAGCGACACAGAGATGTCGCAAAATACAGACATCGCTTAATTTGAGTTACCTCATTATTAAGCGCTATGAACTTAATCAGCTGTACATCACTTTAATGGTAGAGACATCATGCATAACAAAAGCCCTGGGGGCATAATTCAGAGTAACCAAAGTAGTTTTTCTACACTTTATCGTTTAGTCGATATGGTTATTATCACCTTGGTGTATTTCCTTGTGTTGCTTTATCAGGGGTTATCCATCAACTCCTCTGATTTATTGCTGCTTTTTGTGAGCATCATTTCTTACATGTTATGTGCGGAGGCAGTTGACCTATATCGTTCTTGGCGAACGGCCCCCAACACCATGATGATCAAGTGGGCTATGATCGCTTGGGGAATTTCCTCCCTTGTTACCACAACTTACGCCTTTATTTTCCCTGATAGTATTGCTGCATCAAACTTTGTCGTATTGAGCTGGTTGGTTTTGTGCGCCCCTACCCTAGTAAGTTGGCGTGTTGCGTTTCGCGAAATCTTATTCAGACACCGTAAAAAAGGCCATAACACCCGTAAAGCGATTGTTATCGGAGCTACTCAGTCTGGTTATAACCTAGCAACACAAATAATGGAAAATGACCAATTAGGGATCATTTTCAAAGGTATGTACGACGATCGTGCCCCAGCGCGTATTCCTCATGAAATTCAGCACCAAGTCATGGGTAGCATTGAAGATGCAGTGAAATTAGCCAAAAAAGGTGAAGTTGATTACATCTATATCGCCATGCCAATGAGCGCCGAAAAGCGCATTATGCAAATTCTGAATTTGTGCAGTGATTCAACGGCAACGGTTTATATTATCCCGAACTTCTTTATGTATAACCTACTTAATGCCCGTTGGCAGAGTGTTGGCTCGATTCAAACCTTGAGTGTATTCGATACGCCCTTCCAAGGTGCAGGTGATGTCACTAAACGTCTTGAGGACATAGTGGTTTCTTCTTTAATTTTAACCCTGATTGCCATTCCTATGTTGATCATTGCCATTGCGGTCAAGTTAACGTCTAAAGGCCCGGTGATTTTCAAACAAAATCGTTACGGTTTGGATGGCAAGAAAATTAAAGTCTACAAGTTTCGCTCTATGACGGTGCAAGACAACGGCGATAAGGTTCAGCAAGCGACCAAAAATGATGCACGTATTACTCCGTTGGGCGCGTTTTTAAGAAAGACCTCTTTAGATGAGTTGCCTCAGTTCATTAACGTGTTACAAGGCCGCATGTCAGTTGTTGGCCCGCGCCCTCATGCGGTAGCGCATAATGAGGAATATCGTAAGTTAATAGAAGGCTATATGCTGCGCCATAAAGTTCGCCCCGGTATTACCGGCTGGGCGCAAATAAACGGCTTCCGTGGTGAAACTGAAACCATCAATAAGATGATCAAACGTGTTGAATACGATTTAGATTATATTCATCGTTGGTCAGTATGGATGGATATTCGCATTATTTTAGCCACAGTGACGCGCGGATTTATTAATAAAAACGCTTATTAGTAAGTCATGTAGTTAACAGGAAAATGCCGAGCTAATGCTCGGCATTTTTTATGGGCTTCAAATGATTAAGTCCTTTTAAATTTTCTTATTTATTGGAATGGGTATTACTCATTTTCATTGGGTTTGTAAATTTTGAACTCGCCGCTTGCATGTAAAAGTCCAAACATATGCAGTAAGCCATCATAATAACGATACATTCCAGTGGGAGCATCTTGCTGCCATAGGTAGTTAAGCATTTCGGTCGAGAATGGGTTATCGCTAATAGTTGCCCCTACGGCGTTCATAGCGGTACGCCCGTGACTGCGGTAATCAATATTAGGCTCACGTGTACCATCAACTTCATATACAGCAATAAAATCGCCGTATTGAGCTATTTCGTTTTCGAAAAAGCTGACTTGTTGTTCAACGAGCGCTTTTAATTGAGGTGACTGACTTACCCAATGATAATCCATTGCCATATTGCCCATAACGCGAAATGAGTCATATGCGCTTTTATGGCTATCAGGATTGAAGCTGGTAGGCTGTGGCACTCCTTCATGGCTTGCGTAATCGCTAAATAAACCAGTTTGCGGATGCGCTGCTTTTAACAAGTACAGACGACTAATTTCAGCCGTTTCGTGCCAGTAATCATTGTTTTCATCAGCCCACAGCGCCCACATCTCATAAAAGGCGGGTAAGTGATATGAGGGATCCGAAAAGCTCTCTACATTAGTGGTGGTTACAAACTCCACTTGCTGATAAACAGGGTGCATCATGAGGCGCGTACTGCTGTTATCAGATTTGGTGAAAATCATGTCGTGCAGTATGGCATTGGCTTCTTGCTGGTAGTCAAATATTCCCTCTGCGCTGCCCCAGCGGTTATTGGCCAGAAATAACGCCATTGCAAAGTACTCTTCACCGTCAGGTGCCGGATTGGTGTCGATTGTATTGTAGGGAGCATTCGCGCTTAAGCGCCACGCAAAGAAATCTTTGCTGTTGCCCGATTTATTTTGCATTTTCGCTTTGGTAAAACGCCACAACTTATCAAAAGTAGCCTGATCATCCATCATCACTGAAATAATCATGCCATAAGACATACCTTCAGAGCGGATATCGTTGGAGTCAATTGCCTTGATAAACGCCATATCGTCTCCGACGCCATAAAGCACTGTGCTATCTGAAAGTTCTGGCCCTACCTCTGCCTCGCCACCGTTAGAGGCTGCACCTGAAATAGCCACATTGTCGATTTGGATATCGCCAGTCACCGTGGGCATTTTACCGTTAGCCACAAATTGCACGCCTATGCCACGCAGTTGGCTAAAATCAAAGTTATCGCTTATGTATCCAAACTCGGTAGCAGCGCCTACGTCACGAAATGTGAACGAGACAAACGTATCGCCTTCGAACCCGTCCACTTGGCTATACCCCAGAAATGCTGGCTGATAATTAGCATCTTCTAGCACGAGTTGCACGACTAGGTTGCCGTCGGCTACATAATTAGCGGGTAACTTTACATCAAAGCTGATATCGCGCCCATCAGTGATATCAAGCGCGTTGAACTGTTGGTATTTAACGGTAAATGCGTCACTATCGCTTAACCAATTCGGGCTAATTGATAACACATTATTACTTTGGCCATCGCCGTCTACCTCACTGCCCACTGTCAGCGCTGGCTCAATAGCACTTCCATTGTTCGCACCTGCACTCCACTGTGCAATACCATTGTCGAATGAATCTAAGAAACTCGGAGTGTTGTCTCCCCCTGAGTCATTAACTGGTTGGTAAACACTTACTTCTGAAACAGTGATATTGCCACCAATGTCAGCGCCTTTACCATTTGCTAAAAACTGAAACCCTATGCTGTTGATTTGGCTAAAATCGAATCCGTCGGATAAGTACCCGAAGTTTGTGTTAGGCCCCACCCCTTTAATTTGGATTGTGCTTGATGCTGCTTGAGTTAACGTTCGATATGCGAAAAAGCCGATCCCCCCAGATGAATCCTGTATAAAGAGCTGCACCGCCATCGCGCCATCATCAGTGTAGGCCTGCTGAGCAGCCATGGTATATTCAACATCTACGCCCTGCGTAGCATCAATGGGATTAAAGGGGCTAGATAGAACGGCCAGCGCATCATTACCACTTTGCCATGTTGGGGTGATGATCAATACCCCCTCTTCTTGAGAAAGTGCCGCACTCACTTCTGTGCCGTTATCCGCATACCACTGCCAGTTGTCAGTACTTTGCGCAAAACTTGCTTGGTAAATGCGCTCGCCGTTGTCAGGCTCAGGAGTGGGTTGATCCGGAACCAACTCGAACAGTTGCTGATACGTCGCATTAATCTTTTCCGAGACTTGTTCTTGTGTTGCTAACCCGCGCTCAACGAAGTAATTTTTATATTCCCCTGTGTGATAGGCTGCGTTTCGGGAGAAGTCAGCGCTTATGGCATTGCCAGCTTGTTGATATTCGACAACCCAATTTAAGTCCTGCTCATTAAATTGAGCTCGGCGGTTTTGTATCAACACAAATGGCTGTGTGAGTTCTAGCAAAGTATTTTCAGCGATTTGATCAATGCTTGCTTGGGTAAATTGTATCCGTGAATTGGGGTTATTTGATGTCACATTTATTTGCACATCTTCAACGCGTTCAGCCTCATTTTTAACGAACACAGAAAACTCATAGCGGTAATCACTGCGCCCTACCCGCGTTTTGCTTTTTAACGTTAAGTGATCAATGCTCACTTGCGCATACAAAGGCAAGCTAAGTGATGTTAAAAACAGCCCTGCTAAAGCAACAATAGCGCTTAAGCGCAAGCGTAAAAGGCCAAACCTTATCCTAGGGCCGTATTTGCTTTTATCTTTGCGCAAAGAAAGCTTCATGCCGCCACTCCCTGTGCTTGTTTACTTGGGTATTTGCCGCTGAGTTTCGCCAAGTGGCTATTACCGAGGCGGCCTTTATAAAGCATGTTTAGCAAACCGACTAAGGCAATAAAAAATAAGGCGCTTGCAGGAGCACTGACAGATTGTGCGAAACGCAATTGATAGCTGCCTTCACTTGTGACATCGAAAGTATTGGCATCATAGGTTTCAAAGCGCTGAGTTGTGCTAAAAAAATCAGACTTGCCCGCCCAATCAAACACAAGCGAAAGTCCGTTTAATGTCTCACCGACTTGCAAAGGGGAACTAAGAGCGAGTGCATCTGCGAACCCATCTTCTTGCAAACCAAAAATGTCTTGAGCAGGGGCAACAAAAACATCCCAATCAGCCGGGCTGTGAAGCAAAGTCAGGTTATCGAATAAGCCAAATTGAAAATAAACAATCAGCCCATCAACGGCCGCTTGCGTATTATTGTAAATTTGGTAGTCAGCTTGATATTGCTGATTATCTAGTTTGGTGACACTTGTATTGATAAGCAGTGCATTGGCATTCATGCTACTGATTAGCAAGGTTAAAAATAGTATTAGCTTCATGTGTTTCCCTCTTTTTATATCAACTAGAACCTCAACTTCGAGCATTAGCGATAAAAATTAATTACGTGTTTAGAGCCTTGTTAGTCGGTTATTCATAAGGTAGGGCCAAGCGCAGTGCTGCATAACGCCAATATCTTCGCACACCTTATAGTCACCAAGACCACATAGAGCATAATAAATAATTAACACAAAGTTTACATTTCAGTTGTTTTCATAAGAGAGAAATAAAACTGCGTAAAAATACAAGGAAGCTACAGGGTATTAATACCAATCCGCATTAATAAGTGACCGTCTCAGAATGCGTCCAGCGGTTTTTGATTAAGGCGTCGCTATGCAGCAATGGTTGTTCCCTTTCAAATAGTGAGAACGCAGAGCAAAAGCCGCTGGGGCATTCCTTGCAGGCGAGTTTTAAAAGGGCTTACACTGCGTTGCATGACTTCGAAAGAGAACAACTATTCATTCAGTCATGCGCCTTGTTTAAGCCCTTTTAAACTCTCGCTGAGTGATCACTTATTAACGTGGAATGGTATAAAAAGTAAAAAAGCCGAGACACATCATAGATATGCTCGGCAAAGGGTGTCACACAATGAATTGTTTTCGCTGCGCTTTAGGCGGCTTGCTCACTGTCATTAGCACTTTCGGCTGATGGAGCTCTTAGTAAATAATCAAATGCGCCTAATGCTGCATTTGCCCCATCACCCATGGCGATGATAATTTGCTTGTACGGCGCCGTTGTAACGTCTCCAGCGGCAAATACGCCTTCGATAGAGGTTTCACCTCGTTGCCCCACTTCGATTTCACCTCGAGCGGTCAAGGCGATATCGCCTTTTAGCCACTCGCTGTTTGGCACCAAGCCAATTTGCACGAAGATACCTGCCAGCTCGACATTTTTGCTAACTTGGCTTACTCGGTCTTGATAGATTAAACCGGTAACACGTGTGCCATCACCTACCACTTCAGTGGTCATGGCATTTAAGATAATATCGATATTCTTAGCCGCTTTCGCTTTACGTTGTAGCACATCATCGGCCCGTAATTTTGAGTCGAACTCAAGTACGGTAACGTGTTCAACAATATTGGCTAAATCAAGCGCAGCTTCGATACCCGAGTTACCACCACCGATAACGGCAACACGCTTGCCTTTAAACAAAGGACCATCGCAGTGTGGGCAATATGCGACACCTGCACCACGATACTGCTGCTCGCCGGGTACATTCATTTCGCGCCATCTGGCACCAGTCGCTAGCATCACTGTTTTACTGGATAACCGCGCACCGTTTTCTAGCTCGATATTGATCAAACCATCTTTTGATAACTTCACCGCTTTGTTGTTATCCATGATGTCCACGTTGTAATCTTTAACATGCTGCTCAAGTCCGGTAACTAGCTTTGGCCCTTCAGTGGCTTTAACTGAAATGAAGTTTTCAATCGCCATGGTATCGGTCACTTGGCCGCCAAATTTTTCTGCAACGATACCGGTACGAATACCTTTTCGGGCTGCATAAATTGCCGCTGCCGCGCCAGCTGGGCCACCACCGACAATGAGCATGTCGTAGGGGTCTTTATCGTTTAATGACTCAGCTTGCTTTGCGTCAGCTTGCGGGTCAATTTTACTTAAAATTTTATCTATGGTGACTGCGCCTTGAGTAAACAGTTCACCATTTAGGTACACACTGGGTACCGACATGATATTGCGTTGGCTTACTTCTTCTTGGAACAAAGAGCCATCGATCATGGTATTGGTAATATTTGGGTTGATAACAGACAACACGTTTAATGCTTGCACTACCCCAGGGCAGGTCTGACAGCTCAACGAAACGTATGTCTCAAATTGATAAGAACCAGAGAGTGCCTTAATTTCGGCTACTTGCTCTTCACTGATTTTTACCGGGTGCCCACCACTGTTTAACAGTGCCAACACAAGTGAAGTAAACTCGTGTCCCATCGGTACACCTGCAAACGTAACTGAGGTGTTGTTTTTAACAGAAACAACTTCCATCGACGGTTTTCTTACATCACTTTTAGTCTGTGCTACAACATTAACTAAGGGTGATAATTCAGCAATTTCATTGGCAAGGTCACTTATTTCTGCTGATTTCTTGGCTTGATGTTGCTCATCAACAGCTATGCGTAACTCCACTTGTGAGGTGAGGTTTTCTAAATAGGTGGCCAATTGGCCTTTTAATTTTGCGTCTAACATTTCTTACTCCTATAGACTGAAGATGGGCGATGTCTTGGTTAACAGCCGGTTCGTACCCGGCTGAAAACAAGGGGCTGGCTAGCAATTATCTGCCAGCCCATATTCAACAAATATCTACTGTTAGATTTTGCCTACTAGGTCAAGTGAAGGAGTTAATGTTTCTTCACCTGGCTGCCATGCAGCAGGGCACACTTCACCGTCGTGGTTCGCTACGTATTGAGCAGCTTGCACTTTACGCAGTAGTTCGCTTGCAGAACGACCGATACCAAGATCATGAACTTCAGCAATTTTGATTTCGCCTTCAGGGTTAACTACAAATGTTCCGCGAAGTGCAAGACCATCTTCTTCAATCATGACACCGAAATTACGCGTGATTTGGCCAGTAGGGTCGCCGATCATGGCAAATTCGATTTTGTTGATAGTATCTGAGCTGCTATGCCACGCTTTATGGGTGAAATGCGTGTCAGTCGATACTGAGTAAACCTCAACACCTAGCTCTTGCAATTTAGCGTAATGGTCAGCTAGATCGCCTAACTCGGTCGGGCAAACAAAGGTGAAATCAGCAGGGTAAAACATAAAGATTGCCCATTTACCTGCGATGTCTTTTTCAGACACGTCAACGAACTCACCGTTTTTAAATGCAGTTGCTTTAAAAGGTAGTACTTTGGTATTGATAAGAGATTGTGTCATTACGATATTCCTCGTTAAGTTAGTTTCGGGTGACTTCGAAATAAATAATAAGGATGTAGGGGAAGTAATTAAATTAATTAAAATCGATTATTGAAATCGTTTTTTCTGATTAATGGTAGCTGTAATGATCAGCGGCTATTTTTGCTAGTTAAAAGCAAAAAACCGCTCAGTATTGTCCGATGGATAATACATGAGCGGTGAGAGGTTCTCTGCTAACGTGACCAGCACGCTAGAATTATAGGTTTTATTATTCTGAGTAAACCTTTATTGTTTAGCTGCGTTCAATGTCACTATTGCGAAAGCGAAACTGTCAGCTTTTCAGCACTGTTTTTCTCCGTTTCAACAAACTTAGACCACTGCTGCGCCATGCCTTTACTGCTTTTAAACTTCTCAGCTTCGGCCAGCTCATTCAGCGCATCGTTGTACTGCCCGACATTAAAGAACGCCATGCCTTTAACTAAATGTACTGTGCCTTCGTTGCGCAAACCGCCCTTTTCTAGTGCTGCCTCTGAAGCGGTAATCGCTTGCTGCCACTTTTCCATGTTCAGATAAATCTGACCAAGCTGAGCATCAAGTTCACCGTCGTCAGACAAGTCAGCCGCCGCTTTCATAATCGGCACAGCTTCTTCATTTTCCTTGGCTAACACCCAACACTGTGACAAAAACTTCAAATTTTTTAGATTTTTGTCAAGTGCGCCACTTTCAAAGCCTTGCTCTATTAAGCGTGCACCTTTAAAGGGCATTTGGTGATAATAATAAAGCTGCGCAAGGTTAAACATATCAGAACCGCTTTCGATATAACCTTGTTGGTAAGCGGTCTCAAGAATAGCTAGCTGCTTTTTCTCTTCACCTAACTCGCCGTACATACCGCCGAGCTGAACCCAATACTTAGGCTCATCAAAGTGCTTCACGAGTTTTAGCAATACGTCTTTTACCTTTTCAGACTGCTTCAATTCGTAATACACAGCGCGCTGAAGTACGTACCAATTTTCATCAGGGATATCATCTTCGGCTTCAACGATCTCTATCGCCTTTTCTATGTAAGCCGCCGATTTATCGTAAGACTTTTGTTGGTACATAGCCTGCGCTTTAAGCACATAGTTTTTAGCCGGTATTTCACTGTTAGGATTGACCGCTGCATTTAACGTTTCCCAGCGCTCTAAAAACGCTACTGTTTTGTCAAAATTACCGCGCATCATGTGCAACTGAGCCAAACTAAACAATGTGCTTAACTCAAAAGATTCAGGAATAGGCTGTTGCTCTACAACGGTTTCAAAGGCAGTGATGGCCTCATCAAAGCGCTCAACATTGTAGTATATGAAACCATAGAAATTGTACATCATGGCAAGTTCGTAACTGTTCATCGAACTCGCTTTGCTTTTTACATTTTCTAAAGCTTCTAGGGCTTCATCAGTCTTACCTTCATCAGCTAAACTTTGCGAGCGTGAAAGCTGGTCATACACTTTTACTCTAAGCGCTGGTGTTCGTCGAGTTTCACGCTTACTTGCTTCTTGTGCCTGGGCACTTTTCATAGTCAGTGGCGTAACGTTTAAGCCAAGACCTACGACAGCACATAGGGTAAGCCCCAAAACCTTGCATGATAGATTATTACTTTTTTTACTACTTGTTCTCATCATGCCCCCAATTAACCATCGATCTGGAAAGTAATACGGTTTTGCACGCCAGCGACTTCTGCTGGCTCACCGTTCACGACCCGTGGTTTGTATTTGAATTTAAGCGCGGCGTCAATTGCAGCCTGATTGAATAAATCAGCTGGCTGAGCGTCTACCACAAATGGGTTTTTAACCGACCCTTGCTTAGATACAGTGAATTCAACAATCACGTAGCCTTCAATGCCTCTTGATAATGCGCGACGCGGATATACAGGTGCGACCTTAACAATCGGTAAATACTCACCGTCGCCTGACTCTAGCGCTAAACCACCGTCAAGAGATAAGCCTTCGTTTACGTCAGCCCCAAAGTCTAACCCGCTGCCTTCCGCATTTGGCGTAGGTGAATCCATTTGCGGCTGCTCCATCGCTGGCGGCGGTGTTTCAGGCTTGGGTGGCTTTTTAGGTTTACGATCTTTTTTCTGCGCGGCCTCTTCTTTTTTGACCCGAACAAAATCCAGCACACTGCCCTTTGGCGGCTCAGTCAACGCGCTGCCGCCGCTTTTAATCAGCGATTGCATGACGAAGAACAAGCTCAAAGTCACAATGGCTGACAGAATTATTGCTATCAGGAATCTAGGCATGATCTAGGGCTCTTGAGCTGCAATAGAAACATCAGTAATACCTGCAGCACGAGACGCATCCATAACCTTAATTAGGGTTTCAGTGGTAGCTTTCTTGTCTGCCTGAATTACCACTGTACCTTGTGGGTTTTCAGCATGAAGACGCTCGATGTTAGCTTGTACCGCACGAACATCGATTTTACGTTTGTTGATCCAGATCTCGCCTTTGTCACTGATTGCAACAAGTATATTAGCGCGGTCTTTCTTAACTGCCGTGGCCGCTTCTGGACGGTTCACATCGATACCTGCTTCTTTTACGAAAGATGCGGTTACGATGAAGAAGATCAACATGATAAATACCACGTCTAGCATCGGCGTCATGTCGATTGCTGCTTCTTCTTCATCCATCATATTTTGAAAATGTTGTTTCATAACTGTCTCTTCTAAGGCGCAGCAGGCAGGCTACTTGCGCTCTATTGTCAATGCGTCTTCTAGATGCGTACGTTCTGATTTCGTGGTGCGGGCTAACCATGTTGAGGCAAATACCCCAGATAGTGCGCCGACCATACCAGCCATGGTAGGAATGGTTGCTTTTGAAACACCTGATGCCATTGAACGCGCATTCCCTGAGCCAGAAATAGCCATAACGTCAAACACTTCAATCATACCGGTAACGGTTCCCATTAAGCCCAATAAAGGACATAAAGCCACCAGCGCTTGAATGATCGGAATACCAGCACCTAAGCGCAGGCTAACCCGTGAAATCATCGCTTGGCGTATCTGCTCTGCATTCCATGAACGGCGGTCAGTACGGGCATTCCAGGCAGCAATAGTTTCTTTCTTATATGCCTTGTGCCAGATAAACACGTACAACGCTCGTTCAAGGATTAGCAACCACATGACGAATATGAGAAACCCGATGACCAAGAGAACTTGGCCACCTGTTTCAGTAAAATCACGTATTGCTTCGAAAAATTCCAACATAGCTAATTACCTTAGGCGCTTGGAGTTGACTTTGCTTCCATACGCTCAGCGCGTTCAGCAATCACGCCTGACGCTTGCTCTTGTAGAATAAATACCACGTCTTTAGAGCGTGTGTTTAGCATTGCGTAGAGTAATGTCATCGGGATGGCTACAACCAAACCAAGTACAGTTGTTACCAACGCAGTAGAGATACCGCCCGCCATTAATTTAGGGTCACCTGTTCCGAACAAGGTAATTGCTTGGAAGGTGTTAATCATACCGGTTACCGTACCTAATAGACCCATAAGCGGTGCGACAACAGAGATAATCTTAATGATGGTCAGGTTGCGCGACAGTTTAGGAATTTCACCTAGAATTGCTTCGGTTAGGTGCAATTCAAGTGATTCTGTATCCGCTTCAGGGTACTTGTCACGTACTTGCATAACACGACCAAGAGGGTTGTTTGAGGTGAACTTGTCAGACTTAAGCTGCTTGTTCACTTTGGTTTTGATTATGGTCAAGCTGATAAGACGCTCTAAAGCCAACAACAAACCAATCGCACCAACAATAAGGATGATGTAACCCACTAAACCACCTTGTTCAACACGCTCTTTTAAGCTTGGTGCTTGCACCAACAATTTAAGAATAGAACCACCTGTTGGGTCTAAACCGAACTCAACAAGTTCACCGTTAGACGCTTGAAGCGCTTCAGCGCTTGCTGTGTAACGACCTGCAGGTTGACGGATTAACTCACCTAATGAGTTAGTTGAACCTTCATAATCAAGATACTTACCGTCAGCGACTAAAGCGAATGTACCAACACGAATCACTTCTTTGCTTACTTTAGCACCGCCAGCTTCAACTACATCAGTAGTGAAACGCGTCACTTTGCCCGATTCGGTCATTTCGCGCTGCATTTCAAACCAAACACGCTCAATTTCATCAATCGAAGCAAGTTTTGAGCTTGAGCCCATAGATTGCGCCATTTCGTCTAAGAACTCTGCGCGATTAGGAATTTGCGCAGATATAACCGAGTTAAAGAATTTGCTTTTTGTATCACCAGCCACTTGCTGAAGTACACCAAACAATTCTTTTAGTGAACCTAAACGCTTGGTTAGCGCATCGTTCAAGTCACCCAGTTTAAATTCATTTTCTTCAAACGTCGTTTCTAAGTTTTCAGATGTTTGTAATGCAGCATCACGTGCTTTCGCCGCGTTGCGTAACATTTGATCTTGTTCAGCACGCTTGGCAATAAACTCTTTTTCACGTTCATTGTTTTGCGTCGTCTGTTGGAATTTACCTTCCTCTAACTGCTTAAGAAGTGCGTCTAAATCTAGGGCAGACTCTTTCTTTGGCAAAGGATCAGCGGCCATGGCTGTGGTTGCCGTTAATGTAACGAACAACGTAAGTGCGATATTTTTAACTAATTGATTCATCTTCATCGTGCTCTTAATCTGTGATCGCTACAGGCAACATCAGTAGATCTGGTGCCATTTGTTTTTTGGCCATACGCAGGCCTTTAGTCACTTGAGTGCGGTAACTTGACGGTAGCGCATCCCACTGGCGTGTTTGTGCGTTCCACATACCTTGCATGCTTGCGTCACGCGTTTGGTATATCAACGCGGTACGACCAACGCGTAAAAAGTCTACGTTGCGCTCTTGGCCGTCGATGTTTTGTAAACCGGCATAGGCTTCAAGGGTGCGTCCGTAATCCATTTCCACTTGGTAAGCTTCCATCACGCGGCGGAATTTTTCTGATGGGGCAACATCTGCTTTGTCCATCATGCTTTTCAAACCAGCGATACGATTGGCACGCTCTTGCGCTAAGAAAGGCACATCAAGGGCGATAAACTGCTCAAGACCATCAATCATGCGCATCATTAACGGCGTGATTTGACGTTCAATAACACTTACGTCATCGATTGCAGCATTAAGGTCAGCCATTTCCTGCACTTGATTCTCAATTTGCTTGCGTAGCTGAGTGTTATAAACCTCTAAGCCTTCAGTCTCTTTGTTAATGGCTTTGAACTGCTGCAATTTATTATCAATCTGATCATTGATCTTATTGATTTTTTTCTGAGAGTTAGCAGCCGAGTCATTGATTTCTGTCGCTTTTTCAACAGCTGGCTTCAGGTATGCATCTTCCTGGGCGTAGCCAGATGCAGATAAAAGCAAACTTACACTGAGTAAGCTGGCTGATAACGTAGTGGTAGACTTCATGTACTCAAACCCTATTTGAAGGAAATGGCGAAATAGTCTAAACCTTGCGGATTAGCCAATTTCATTAAGAATTTGCGCAAGGATAGGGGTTAGTCGTGGCATTTTTATTACAGCTATGTGACGTATAAATGACAGTAATATTTCATTAATGTTACACGGAGTCATGGCGCGGTTTGCCCGCATGCGAAGTGGCCACTCTGGTCATCAGTTAAAGCATAAACTTCAGTGTTTTCTTGAATTAGCGCTCGGTTTTGCTTTTTTAGACGAATAGCTTTTGGCTGTATCTGAACAATTTTATAAGGCAGGGTTTTATGCTAAAGCGTGGTGCTAGCACGCCTAAATAATCAAATGCAACGCAAATATGACAGCAATGTGTTCCCCTAATTCACACAATTTACGAGACATTGTTTCGTTACAAAGGCACAATACGCAGCCATCTTGTAGTGCCTTTGCATGAACATTGTCATCATGAGCTCTGCTCTTCGACGTGCAATATTCAAGCAATTGATTAGACTAAAGATTAGAACTTCGCTTAGCGAAAAAATGCGATGATACAATCGTAGAACGACATGTTTCGATAACCATGCATTTACTATAACCACACATTTACTAGCGGTGACACAATGACCAATTTTCATAAAGCAGCATTAGCCGTCTGTATCCAAGGTGCTCTATTTAGCCAAACTCTTAACGCGCAGGAAGCGCCAGCAACAAAAGAGAAAGGCCTAGAGCAAATCACGGTTACAGCGCAAAAACGTACGCAAAGTATTCAAGAAGTACCGATTTCAATCGCGACCTTAAACGGTGAGCGCTTTGAAAGCATATTTTCCGGTGGTGACGACATTCTCGCCCTAGCAGTGCGAGTACCAGGCTTGTACGCCGAATCGTCTAATGGCCGAGTGGCCCCACGTTTCTACATTCGTGGTTTAGGCAATACCGATTTCGATTTAGCCGCTTCTCAGCCTGTTTCCATTGTGATGGATGATGTGGTTAAAGAAAACGTCATTTTAAAAAGCTTTCCCTTGTTCGATGTAGAACAAGTAGAAGTTATTCGCGGGCCACAAGGTACCTTGTTCGGCCGCAACACCACAGCAGGTATCGTCAAGTTTGACACCGCTAAACCGACCGAAGATTTTGATGCATATGCCAAAATGAGCGTAGGTAACCTAGGCACATTGAACTTTGAAGGTGCTGTTGGCGGCGGTTTAGCAGAAGACTTATCAGGTCGTTTCTCTGTATTATCACAAGATCGTGACGACTGGATTGACAATGGCTTTACCGGTGAAAAAGACGCTCTTGGCGGCTTTGACGAAAAAGCGTGGCGTGGGCAGTTATTATATACCCCATCTGAAGATTTCTCTGCTTTATTAAACGTTCATGGCCGTGAACTAGACGGCACTGCTTCGGTATTTCGTGCCAACGTGTTCACCAAGGGCAGCAATGATTTAAATCAAAACTTTGACCGCGATACAGTCTATTACGACGGAGATATCGATGGTGATGGTGCTGATAATAACCCACAAGAATACGAAAACTATGGTGCGTCATTAAAGCTAGAGTTTGGCTTAGAAAACATGTCAATTACCTCTATCACTGCCTATGAAGAAGCCGAAGGCTCAAGCTTGGGCGATATTGATGGTGGTGTTTACACCAATGATTTAACCACACCGGTACCTGATGGATTAACGTCAGCAAACTTCAATTCAGGTTTTGAAGATGTGCTAACTTTCCCTGGCGCAATCGGCTTTAGTGCCGTTACCCAGGATAACCTAGACGACTTAGAGCAGTTTACTCAAGAGATCCGCTTTGCGAGTGAAACCGATGACGCCTTAAGCTGGCAAACGGGTGCCTTTTACTATGATTCGTCATTCAATGTGACCAGTATTGACGGTTACTTTGGTGCAACCACAGTATTCCATGAAAACACCACGTGGGCCGTGTTTGGTCAAACGACTTATGAAGTCAATGAGCGTTTAAATGTTACGGGTGGAATACGTTATACCTATGACGAAAAATCGCTTCGCGTTGGTGAGCAAAATGTAAATGGTTTTGCCCTGGTGACTGGTGATGCAAGCGTTCAAGATTACGAAGACATCGATGTTGACGATGGTCAGATTAGCTGGGAGTTAAGCGCAAACTACAAAATTAACGGCGATACGTCCGTATTTGCTCGTTTAGCCAATGGCTTTAGAGCGCAGTCTATACAAGGCCGTGATGTCGCGTTTGAAGGCGCACCGTCAGTAGCTGACGCTGAAACTATTAACTCAATCGAGTTTGGTTTCAAATCTGACTTGTTAGACAACACTTTACGCCTAAATGCAGCGACTTTTTATTACCAGATTGATGATATGCAGTTCTCTGCCATTGGCGGTGGTGCAAACAATGTTGCACTGGTAAATGCAGATAAGGGTGTCGGTTACGGGTTTGAAATTGATGCGCAATATGTTGCTAGTGATTACCTAACCCTAACAGCCGGCTACAGCTACAACAAAACCGAAATTAAAGACGACTCATTAACCTTGTTGCCCTGTGGCACGAATGAAGCGTTTGGCTCAACCGGTAACTGTACTGTACTTGACCCTCGTCCGAACGGGTTTAACGCTGTGATCGATGGGAACCCGTTCCCGCAGGCACCTGAAACTATCTTTACCTTCACGGCTCGTTACGCAGTGCCTGTGGGTAACGACGGCGAGTTCTTCGCGTTTACGGATTGGGCATACCAAGGCGAGACTAACTTGTTCTTGTACGAGTCTGTTGAGTTTCAAACAGATGGCAATGTAGAAGGCGGTTTGCGCATTGGTTATGAAAACTTTGAGCACAACTACACAGTTGCTTTATTCGGCCGAAACATCACCGATGAAGAAAATGTTAAAGGTGCTGTCGACTTTAACAACTTAACCGGTATCGTGAATCAACCACGCATATTCGGTATTGAAGCGAAAGTAAGTTTTTACTAAACCGCTAAACTAATCAACGGCCTAATGACTTAGGCCAAATAAGCAAAAGGCAGATATTACATCTGCTTTTTTTATATCTGGACATCAGCCTAATACAAATTATTTCGCTATTGTCTCGTTATCAGTCTCGTTTGATTGACGAGAAAACATGTAGATGAATAACAGCAAAATCACGCCTTGGATCATTATCCCTTGCCATGTGGCAGAAATACCTAACCAGCTAACCGATATATCCAGTGGGAACGGCGTAATAGCAATGACTGCTGCTTCTTGTAAAGCAGATATCCCTTTGCCAGCTAACACAAAAGCCAGTATTAACATAAAGTACGCGCTCAATGCGAAGAAGCGTCCTATAGGCAATTTCACCGAGTATTTAAGCATTAGCCAAGTGATGATTGCTAATATCGCGATAGCGGCGAGTAATCCATACCACAAAAAGCTTACCTGACTGCCATCCCCTGCCGATTGGGTCAGTAATGATTGATAAAACAATATCGTTTCGAATACTTCACGATACACAGAGATAAAAGCTAATCCGGTAAGGCCCCATAAGGTCCCCTTACTTAAATGTCGCTCAACGTTATTTTGAATATACTGCTGCCAAACAGCGGCCTGCGTTTTACTGTGCATCCAGTAGCCGACGTAAAACAATATACCTGCGGCGAGTAAGGCAGCACCGCCTTCCATCAGCTCTCTTGATGCGCCGCTGATCGTAATGAGGTTTTCAGCCACCCACCAAGTCACTCCACCAGCAATAAGTGCTGATGCCCAGCCAAAGTGCACATAACGAATGGCATCTTGGCGTTGGGTTTTTATCAATACCGTGATCAGCGCTAATACGATTAATAGCGCTTCTAAACCTTCACGTAATAGAATGATTAATGAAGCAGAAAACATTGCATTATTTGACAACACAGCGCCGGTCAGCGTGCTATCAACCTGCTCTAACTGTTGCAATATCTGTGCAGATTCAGCCTGAACCTGCTCTTCATTGCCTTCAATGCTGAGAACGTTACGAAAGTTCAATAGCTGTTTTTCTACCGACTTACGTAAACCACTATCTCGCGCGTCAAGGTTATTCTCGATTAATTCAAAGCCATCAAGATAGGCGCTCACAGCAAGGGTCTGTGCTTGGCCTAGGTCACCAGCGTTGTATGCGGTTACTGCTGCAATCAGGTTATTTTTGGCAGTCGAGATAGGAGAGTCGCCTTGCTCAAAAAACACCTCTGGAGACGCACGCCATTGTTCAACTTGCTTTTGACTTATATCGCTATTTTGTGCCGAAACCTGTAATGGATTATTGTTGATCCAAGCTTGTAACTCTAAGCTTGGCGGGCCAGCACTCGTCGAATCATCAGTGCTTTGAGTAAAAGCCAAGCTGCCTACATAAAACGCCAAAGACCAGCGCTGTTGATCACTCAGTTCGGTAAATGCACGCATGGCTGTGTCATCAAGCCCTGCGCTAATCGCATCGTATAATCCTAACAACGAACGATTTTGCGCGCGTTCTATCTCAGTGAAATCGGTTGGCTGAGGGCTGAAGTTTTTCGCCAAAGGGCCGTCACCTTTGCCTGCGGGGCCATGACATGCTGCGCAATTTTCCGCGAACAAGGTATCTACCTGCGCTTGGGGTAATAAGCGAGACGGTAGTTTCAATGCGGGTGATATGGCTAACAGTTCTTGACGAATTTGTAGGGTAAGGCTCTGTATTTCTCCCATGCTGGCTTTAGCAAGAATGGCTTGCTGCAATGCCCTGGCATTCGCTAATACTGATGTTTTGCTCAAATCAAAGCCTGGCGCAGCGGCACTTTCGATGACTTCGCCTTTTTGCAAAATCAGTTTGGCAAACTGTTGCATTTCAGCAAACTCATCTTCGCTAGCGATTTCGCCATCAACCACGGCTTCAGAATAATCAACGCCTATGTATTCAGCCATTTGCAAAATTTGTCGGCTCTGCGTCACCACATCAATAGAGGTGCTCGTTTGTGCAAAACTTGAGAACGTCATTATGCCAAGTGCCAAAACGGCCGCAGTATGACTGATGATTTTTTTACCTACGCAACTGACAAGCAATCGAGATAAACGTGAGAGATTTAATGAAGAATACAAGATATAACCTTAACCTGAGGGCAATTACGTGAGTGAGCATTGGTCAAACGCCCACAGCTAACAAATGAGAATAGTTATTATTTTACTTTTAAGTCGTTGCGTAATCAACGCTAAGTGCTCTCGCCGCACAGTGCTAAAGTACTATGTTTGAGTTGCCCTGCACGCCCTATATTCACTGCTGTCACTTACAAAAATAACGAAAGAGGACAGTATGAAAACAATAAAAGAATGTTACAAAATACGAATGCTAGCACTATTAATGTGCTTGGCTCTGCCTTTGCAAGCGCTAGCCTGCAAAGATGCCGTGGTGTTAGTCCATGGCAATACGGCCACGCCAGCCAGTTGGGATAACACTTTTGATCATCTGCTCGCTAATGGTTATTCCACCAGCGACATATATCGCCCAGACTGGGGATCGAAGAGCTGCGCGGCTTGCAATAACCACAGCGGCAGTGAAGAAACGCCTGTGCGCCAAGCGATTCAAAGCGCCCTAGCCTCATCCTGTACAGGGAAGATTGATGTGATTAGTCATTCAATGGGCGCCACATTAGCCGCGCAGCAGATTGATAAACTTGCCGTGGCAAATCAAGTAGATACTTTTGTGGGCATTGCAGGGGCGTTTTTAGGTCTAAAAAGCTGTGGTTACTACCCCTTTAACGTATGGAGTTCTACATGTGGCTCTGCCGGTTTATCTGTTAACAGCCCCTTTTTAGACAGTATTTATAACGTACCATTAGCATCTAAAGTGTATTCGGTTAAAAGTTATATTGACCAAATAGTATGTGCAACCGGCAGTTGCACGGTGGGCGGCGTGCACAGTAGCCGCATCGCAAACGAAGATGCGACGTTCAGTTACGCGCTTGGGCATTTTGGTTTGCAAACCGATACTGCGGTGAAACAGTACCAATTAATTCAATAGGGTTCAGGTCACGGACAAAAAAGTCACCGAGAAAAGCCACCGCTATTTCACAATTTTGTTGGAACGGCTAAAAAGCAAAAAAGCCAACCGTTTAAGGTTGGCTTTTAATAGCAATGAATTTAAGTGATATATCGATACTAGAAATCGTACCGGTAGCTCAACTTAACTGTGGTACCAATAGAACGGGTGCGTACATCGATTCCGTCTTGCGTTACTTCTTGATCTTCACCTAACAGATTTTTTAAGGTCAATTTGACAGTCGTATTAAAATCAGGGAAATAAGAGTAAGTGGCATCAAGCGAATTAAATGGCTGTTCATAAGCGTCTTCACGCCCATTGATACCCGAAGCAATAATTCGCTCACCAAAGACGTTATACACTAATGAACCACTGTGGTTACCATTTGCAGAATCATAACTAAGCTGCATGTTCACCACATACTGAGAATGGCCTGTCATGCGTTTTTCAGTATTGGTTAAGTTGCCCGCTGAGGCCGCATCAACAACTACCTCTGAGTCACTTAATGTGATATTACCAGAAGTAAAGAAGCCATCTGATACCCAGCTTAAGTCATACAACCATTCTGCTTCAACACCATACACTTCACCAGTGTCGCCATTGGTGAAGTTTGCCGTATAGCTTGCATCACCCACACTTAGCGTGGTTTCAATTGGGTTAGTAATATCTTTGTAGAAAGCAGAGAATGCGAGGTTGTCACCATCGTCGAAATACAATTCATAACGTAAATCGTAGTTTTTCAACGTGGTTGAACTTAGCGTTGCGTTACCAAAGGTACGAATATCCGTTAGTGGATCATCGTAGGCTACCGGCACAACTTCTCGCAAATCTGGGCGAACGACCGTTTCGCCGTAACCAAAACGAAGCTGATAATCGTCGCCACCGATATACGTCAAGCTAAGCGCTGGATAGAAATCATCGTCGTTCACTGTTCCATTAAGAATATCGTCTTCGCTGTAGAAATTATTTAAATCTTCTTCGGTAAAGATCAAGCTAGATGACGATAAAGAAACTTGCTTAAATGCCTCATAACGCAAACCACCACTGATCCGCCAAATACCTTTATAGAAGACATCAAAAGCAGCATAGCCAGCATCAATCTTCTGAGCAGCCAAATAATCATCGGCTTCAGGAGCGATAGGCTCGTTAAAGCTAATCAACATATTGTCATCGATAAACTCGTCGGTTAAATAATTGGTTATCGATAAAACATTTGATATGTCGTCATTCACTAACGTGGTCGAACGGTTGTTATCCAAGAAGAAACTCGAGGTCGTGTAAATTCTAGCACGGTCAATAAAGTCCCAGCCTCCCTTAAGTTCCACTTCCAAATCTTTGAAAGTCAAAGGCAGCGTTACATTACCGCCCCAAGACTTCATGTTATCTTCCATGTCAACAAACTGATAGTTAGCTCGCCCTTGGGCTCCATCAATCAGAGACCCAGTATAAGTACCGTTGTCGAATGTATCAGTGAACTCATACTGCACATTTAACGGGTTTTCTGTTTCGGCTCTAGATTCTGTGTATTGCCAATCAACCCCTACACCCATGTAATCCAAAAAGGTGTGTTGTCCGCGGAATTGGTCGACATCAAGCGTTCGCTCTTCATACACGAAGCTGTGTGTGCGATCCGCTTCATTGTCAGCCGCGATCGAGATATTTTGACTTGGGTTCTGGAAAATTGAAATTTCAGACTCGTCTTCATTATCTTCGATATAAATTTTGGTGTAGCTAATACTATGTGTATCTAGCTTGTAGCCAACACTGAACAATCCGTTTACACGCTCTTCTTCAGTCGTCATTTCAGATTCAGCGTATGTGTCGTAACAGGTATTTAGGATATCATCAGCAGTGGCTAGTTCAGTGGAGCAATTGTCAACAGGTGTTGCACTTGTTACCGCATTCGAGCGATCTGAATACGTCCACTTACTGTCATACGCCAGTGAGGCCAAAAAGCCGATTTGGCCACCAAAATACTCTTCATCAAAACTGTTGCCAATAAACGCCTGAGCTGAATAATTGGGGTCTAAAGACTCGTCTTTTAGTGCCAAGTTACGTGGCAGTGACTTGGCTAAGGTTTTGTTCACTGCGCTCGCTTGGGCTGCTGCAGTAGTATCCCCACTAACCAAATTGTCTTGACTAATAATACTCGCTAAACCAAAGTTTCCGCGGTATTGCGGTATCGCATCGGTTAATGCTTGAGGAATACCATTCTCATCACGGTTGTAGGTATAACCGTCAGAGTTATTAGTGTTGCCCTCGACAGCGACTTGAATACCCGCGACAAACTCTGTCGGTATTGCTTTGGTACGAATATCGACGTTCCCCCCGCCAAAAGCGGCCGGCATATTCGGTGAATAGGCTTTTTGCACAGAGAGACTTTCGATAACGTTTGCTGGAAAAATATCCAACGGGATAACGTTACGGGTTAAATCTGGGCTTGGGATACTGGCACCGTTCAAGCGTGCGCTTGAATAACGCTGACCAAGACCGCGCACATAAATAAACTTGCCGTCTACCAACGTTAAACCTGTTACGCGGCGAAGCGCCGAGGCCGCATCACTATCACCAGTACGTGAAATTTGCTCTGAGCCTAATATGTCCGCAACGAAGGCTTGATTTTTACGCTCTTCGATAACGGCAGCGGCCGTTCCTTGAAGTCGAGAGCCTGTTGCTACGACTTCTTCCATGACCTGACTTTCTTGTGCGAAGGTTGACCCTGCACTAACCAAAAGTCCCAGTCCTACCGAGTAGGCGACTTTTTTAAGTTTGTATTGATTGCTCACCTTTAACTCCTAGCTATAAATCAAAAAATAGGCGCAACTAGGCGCCTATTAATCTAATACAAAATTGGTTACTCGTCGGCTGCTGCGTTTACAAACGCATCGTTAGCCCAATTATACCAATCAGAAGTTGTATCAGTGTCAGAAATTGCGCCGATGAAGTCAGTTGCTTCAAAGAACGCATCTAGCGTAGAGGCATCAAATGCAGAAATAGTGATGTCTGTGCTGGTGGTTAATGTTGCAAAGCCGTTTGCCGCAAGTACGTCAGCGTTTCCGCCTACCACTTCACTTGAGTTTGCTTCGAACCATTCTTGTACTGTGGTTGAATCAGAACCAGAGGTAACTGTTTCACTGCCAGCATTAGCCAATTGAGCACATGCAGCAACAGAGTTATGAATAGAAGCTGAGCCATTTACGATAACTTCTGCAGCATCACCACTGTAGTTAATACACCAGGTTTGTGTCGCAACTGGTTTAACTAATAAAGTGTTGTACCAAGTAGCAGAAATCATGTCATCTAGCTTCATGGCAATTGAAGGATCACCGTCACGTACAGAGATATTATCAGTGGTAATAACCGTTACGTTAGCAAGTACCGGAGCTGATGCTGGCGCTTCTGCTGATGATTCACCTTTAACACCATCAGACTCAAAACCACCGTTACCCATACTCACAGTTTCACCACTGTTATTTACCACAGTGCCTTGCTTAATCAACACGTACTGTGCACGACCTTGCCAACCGGCATCGATATCCAAGCTATCATCTTGGGTATCAGTGATAACAATGTGCTTAATGTCTACTGCGCCACCGAAGAATTCGATACCGTCGTCGTATCCTTGGTAAATATCGATATAATCGATTTCAGTACCTGAGCCTACAGCGAATAAGCTTAAAGAGTTCAAGTCATTACCGGCTTCAGCACCTGAAGGTAAGCCACCAGCGTAATGAATTTTCACGAATTTAAGTGTGCCACTGTTATCAGTGTTGTCATTTCCGCCGTAGAAGCTGGTTACGCCTTCACTAACAGCATTACATGTTGCTGCAGCGCGTTGTGCATCTGTACACTGATCGGTAATGCCCAAACCATCAATCATAATGCCGCCCCAATCTTGGTATTGAGGACCACTGCCTACTGCGTCAAGGCGAGCGTATGCATTGCTTGAAGTAAAGGTGATTGGGTCAGCGTACGTACCTTCTGCTTCAATGTTCGCGCCGCGATTGATTAGAATGAAAGACGTTGTTTGGTTAAATGCAACATCAGCACCCGCATCTACGGTTAACGTAGGGCCATCTGTGTCGATAGAACAAGAATCACTTTCATTGTTACAGCCTTCACCCATCACAAGTGAGCCTAAGAACAAGTGAACACCGTCATTACTCAAATCAGTTAGGGTTACGTCTGTAGTAATAGGGTTGCTTGCGCTTACGAATGCAGTGTTATACGTACAATCAGTGCCGTCGTATGAACCTTGAACAGTTTCACCGCTTGTATTTTCGTAAGATGCACACACATTAGTTGAACCTGAGTCCCCGCCACCCGTAGTTGGGTTAGTCACACTGTTGTCAACACTGTTATCAATAACAGTTGGCGTGACTTTAATATCACCACCACAGCCAGCTAGTAATAAAGCAGTTGCTACTGCAGATGCTTTGAAAAGATTCTTAAGTTCCATGATGTTCTCCGATAAACGAGTGTTTTTTTAATGTGTTTTAAAATTTGCACGAAGATTACCGGAGCTCAGTGACATTTTTGTTACATATAAAAACTGTCAGAAAAGTTTAACAAAAGTGTCATGGATAAAATTCCATGACCGGGGGAATGAATAGAAATATTCTCAAAAAATGTTTAATTTCAATACACTAGCATTGGTCTAGCGCAAAGGTGGCATGTAAAGTTAACGGGTGAGAGGTTTAATACCAATTCCATTAAATAGTTGCTGAGTGACTAATTATTAATGGAGTTGGTTTAAACCTTGGTCTGCTTGATGGATAACTCGTGAGAAAATGCGAACGAGAACTCACTGCCCTCACCCACTTTACTCTTTATACGTAACCGTGAATTGTGGTGATTGAGAACATGTTTAACAATGGACAGCCCCAACCCCGAACCACCGGTTTTACGTGAGCGGGCTTTATCAACTCGATAAAAACGTTCTGTTAGCCGTCCCAGATGTTTCGCTTCAATACCATAACCATTGTCTGTGACTAAATAGGTGGCTTGACCATCAACTAACTTCCACTGAACGTGTATTTTGCCTTGTTCTTGTGTGTAATGGATGGCGTTAAACAATAAATTAGAAAAAGCACTGCGCAGTTCAGTTTCCACGCCATAAACCTGCAGATTCGGATCTACATCCATGCTTATGGTGTGCTGCTTAGCACTGTTGAGGGTATCGGCCTCAATTTTTATGGTGTTGAGAATTTGTGGCACATCGACAATGTTTTCGGTTGTGCGCTCGTTACTAGCTTCAATTCTAGAAAGCACTAACAACTCTTCAATCAAGCATTGCATACGTGTGGATTGAGAACGCATTTCTTCAAACGCTTTGGCCAAAAAGGCTTCTGGAATATTCGTAGCCCCTGGCAAGGTTTCCAAATAGCCATTGATAACCGTTAAGGGCGTGCGTAACTCATGTGACACATTCGCCACGAAATCTTTGCGCATTTTTTCTATTTGCGTCAGCTTGGTGACATCTCTGATCAGCAGAAGTAAATGCTGATCACCATAAGGCATGATGCGATATTCAAGAATACGTTGATCATTGACCGGAGAAGGCACTTCGATTGGCTTTTCGTAATCTTTTTTATGATAAAACTCGATAAACTGCGGGTGGCGTACCAAATTGTAAATTCTGCGACCTGCGTCGTCAGGCCAGCGCAGACCCAGCTCAATACGCGCTAGACGGTTACACCAAATAATCGCCGCGTTTGCATCAACTACAACGGCGGCATCAGGTAGGGCTTCAGATCCTTCGCGGAAGCGCTTTACTAATAACCCAAGTTCTTTGCGTTTGGCTCGATTACGACGCTGCAGCGTATAGATGCCATCATAAATATGCTCCCACACACCATTAACCTTAGGCGGAGTAATTTTTTTACTCTGCCACAGCCAATGGTTTAGGCGATATATATTCCAATAATGGCCAGCTAAGAGTAATAAGGCTCCAATAGCAATCGCAATACTCAGTTCAGAAAAATACCAACCAAGTAAAGTGACCACTAGAAAATAGGCCGCTACTCGGCCCAGGCTTCTTAGCCATGAGAAAGGGTAGTACATGGCAGCAACTGTTCTCCTTTGCAGCCGACGAACAAGGAAGTTTAAGTATAACCTGAGTAGATTACACTTTTACTGAGAAACGATAACCTGAGCCACGTACCGTTTGGATCATACTATCATGACCAAAGCGAGAGATGGCCTTGCGCAGACGCCGAATGTGTACATCAACGGTTCTATCTTCTACGTATACATTTGTTCCCCAAACATTATCGAGTAGTTGCTCTCGGCTGTATACACGCTCTGAATGAGACATAAAGAAATGCAGTAATTTAAATTCTGTCGGCCCCATGTCCAGAGGTTCATCATTAGCCGTTGCTCGATGAGAAACCGGATCAAGCTTCAAGCCATTAAACTCAATTAACTCGTCACTCGATGTAGGAGTAACACGCCTGATCACCGCTTTGATACGAGCCACTAGCTCTTTGGGTGAGAATGGTTTTGTCACGTAATCATCGGCACCAGAATCAAGCCCACGGACTTTATCTTCTTCTTCACCACGGGCTGTTACCATGATAATGGGAATCTCCCGGGTAAATTCGTGCTGCTTTAAACGCTTTGCTAGTTGAACACCGCTGCCCCCAGGTAACATCCAATCTAGTAAAATAAGATCAGGGTATGGTTCAACGACCTTTTCTAGGGCGACATCAAAGTCTTCTGCCTCAATCGTTTCATAGCCAGATTGCTCTAAGACAAATTTTAACATTTCTCTGATCGGCGCTTCATCTTCAACCAGTAATACTCGTTTGGCCATCTTCAATTTCCTGTTCATGACAAAGTCCGCAATTATTCGTTAGGTCTGTGACATTTTTATTAAAGTTACCATAAAGAGCGTAATAACCCTGCCTAAAACACTTAACTAACGCAATTTTTTTGTCATATTAGAGAAATAAACCGCGAAAATTCAGTTAGTTGCTTTTCGTGACAGCTAGATTGCAGGAATTAATAGTCACTTGTTAATTTTATCTAGAGCGCATATTCTTAATTTTCATGTCTTACTCGGATCAGCAAATGACTAACGAAAAAAGCACCTTATCAAAGAAACTTTTGACTCGTGTGCTATCGGTTTACTTCATATTGACTGTCATTGTGACAGCGGGACAAATAGTGACCGAATATGTGAACGCTAAAAGTCATATTGCAGGCGAATTACAAACCTTAAAAAACACGTTCAGCACCAGTTTGACCCGAGCAATGTGGGAATTAAATATGGCGCAAGCCAAGTCAATTGCCGTCGGATTAATGGAGCTTCCTATTGTTGAAGGTGTACAAATTCGTGACGAGAATGGACAATATATTGCCGATTTAGGGCGCACCTCTGAACAGCCTAACTCTCCTATTATCAAAGGGGTTGTGCAAGATCATGTAGGGGGTACGTTCGGTTATAGCTTCCCGTTAATATTTGAATTTTCAGGGCGCACGTCACTGGTCGGTGACGTCGCTTTATACTCCAGCGCGCAAATCATATTTAGTCGAATCGAAGTTGGTATTTTCTTTTTGATTGGTAATGCGATCATCAAAACCGCCTTCTTAGTTTTCTTGTTTATGAGTGCTTTTCGTACCATGTTGACGAACCCTTTAAACGAGTTGCGCCAACAAATTTCTGACTTTGATATCGACGACCTAGAGTCGTCGAAACTGCATTTGAATGTGCCTGACAAGAACGAATTTACCTTATTAGAGCAAGCCTACAACGGTTTAATTGACGGCATGGCTGACTTTCAAAAACGCCTTAACGGTGCTCAGGCTGAACTGCAAGACGCCAACCGATTACTTGATGACCATAATATTTCTTTGGAACAAGAAGTTGCCAAGAAAACGGCCACATTGAGCAAAATCATGCTCGATTTAGAGCAACAAAAAGATGAGCTTATTGTCAATCAGCGGGAGCTGCGCCAAGAAAACGAGAATCGCCAGTTTATCGAAGATGAATTACGCAAAAGAAACAATGAGTTAGCCTCATCAATGGATACGCTTCAATTGGCTAAAGATCAGCTGGTAGAATCGGAACGAATGGCATCTTTAGGCGGTTTAGTTGCTGGCATCGCCCACGATGTTAACACCCCACTTGGCGTAGGTGTCACTGCCACCAGCTTTTTACAAGAAAGGCTTAATACGTTAGAAAAAGCCTACCAAGAAAAAACACTTACCGGCAGCACGATGAACACGTTTTTGTCTGACGCCCAACAAACGATCACTCTGCTGACAAACAATTTAAATCGAGCCTCGAATTTAATATCGAGCTTTAAACAAGTCGCGGTGGATCAGGCGAGCGAAGCAGAGCGAGAAATTAACCTCAAAGAATATCTTAATGAGATTATCCAATCATTAGCCCCAAGCCTGAAAAAAACGCAGCACGTGATCAACATTAGCTGCCCTGACAGTGTGGTGATTGTTTGTGCGCCAGGCATGCTAGCGCAGATTTTTACCAATATGGTGATGAACTCAATTATTCATGGGTTTGAAGACATGAGTAAGGGCACGATTGATATTAAAGTCACCCAACAGCCTGAAACACTGACAATCGACTACAGTGATAACGGTAAGGGCCTGCCTCAGGATTCGTTAGCAAAACACTTTGACGCTTTTTACACCACGCGCCGCGGAAAAGGTGGCAGTGGCTTAGGTACGCACATCATGTACAACTTGGTAACGCAAACGCTGAAAGGCGATATTGAAGTATTCAGTGAGCCAAGCAAAGGCTTACAATATGTGCTGACGATCCCGCTACATTCTCAACGCTAGGTTTGGCAGTTTTAGCTAAAGACTGCTAGGCTAGCGGCCATTTTTATTTATCCGATATTGTTTTCAATTTCTTATCAACGGACATTCATTTTATGTGGTTCAAAAACCTTAAATTTTACCATCTGACGCAAACCTTAGAGTTAACTGAAGAAGATATTCAAGACAAACTTGCCGAGTTTCCATTCCGCCCTTGCGGCTCTCAGGAGCTTGCAACTATGGGTTGGACATCTCCCGTAGGGCAAGGCGAAATGCTAGTGCACAGCGCCGGCGGCAAGTTTTGGTTAACGTTAAAAAAACAAGAGCGTATTCTTCCTGCCGCTGTTGTAAATGCTGAATTAGCCGACAAGGTTGCGTTGGTAGAAGCCGAAACAGGCTCAAATGTGGGCAAGAAAGCCCAGCAAGAAATGAAAGAAGAAATTATTCAACGTTTATTGCCTCAAGCATTTACCAAAAACAGCTTTAGCCATGGTTTTATTTCCACACAAGATAACCTAGTTGTGGTCGATGCCAGTGCTGATGGCAAAGCAGAAACCTTTTTAGCCATGCTGCGCAAGGCCCTTGGCTCATTACCTGTTGTACCTTTAGCCAAGCAAAGCGTACAAGAAGAGCTGACTCACTGGCTAACCGACGATGCGGTGCCAAATGATGTGGTGATCCTCGAGGAAGCCGAACTTCGCTCAATGGAAGAAGACGGTGCGATTGTACGCTGCAAAAACCAAGATCTTGGCAGTGAAGAAATCATGAACCATTTAAGCGCTGGCAAAACCGTGCAAAAAGTGGCTATTGAATGGGACGAAACGTTTAGTGCGTTATTACAAGAGGATATGGCGGTTAAACGCTTAAAATTCACAGATGTAATGACTGAGCAAAACGACGATATACCAAAAGAAGACAAACTGGCAAAAATGGACGCTGATTTTGCGTTGATGTCTGCAGAGATTGTACGTTTCTCAAAACGTTTGGTTGAAATATTCAACTTGCAGCAAGACCAAGAATAATATCGCTCTAGGTTAATAAGTAGCGAAAGCCAAAACGAAATAAGCCAGCATAATGCTGGCTTATTGCTATATAGCTGCGCTGTAAAGCGCTATCACTGTGCTTGCTAAGCAAAAATAGCGGAAGCGCTATCGTACAGCTCTTGGTAATCTTCAGATTGCAAGATAGATAGATCGGCTAAAATACCTTTTTGCACGGCTAAATTAAGCAAAGCATCTTTCTGAGAATCAAACTGCCCTGCCAAAACTGCGCCTAACCGAGTAAAATCAAGGTAAGAAATCATATCCGTTTGTACTGTCATGTCATGCCAGTTCTCTGCGACATTAACAAACTCTTGTTCGAAGCCCCATTCACGCATGATGCTAGCACCAATTCGCCCTGCTAATTTATCAATTGCTACATTCAAAAACGTAGGATTAGCAAACACCTCAGGGTGACGCTCCGCTTCCGTTAGAATCGGTAATACACCTATATTGTGTACCAATGCAGCCAAAGTCATAGTATCTAGGTTGAGTGTACGGTTTTTCGTTTCCTTGATATGAAGCTGCATCACAGCCATAGACGCTGCAACCACTTTTAAATTTTGTTGCCACACTTTATCTAAGTAATTTTTAACAATGTCGTTTTTAGATACGAACAGCTGCTCCATGGCCAATGCGGTGGCAATGTTTTTAATTTGACGCAGACCGATACGAGTTACAGCTTGAGAGGTAGACGTTACTTTAACACTGCGCCCCATGTACGAGCTGTTCGATATTTTAATCATGCGCGCAGAAAGAGATGGGTCTTGCCCAATTACATCTGCCATCGCATTGAGATTTATATTCGGGTCATCGGCAGCTTTACGTACTTTAAGCGCAATTGCCGGAAGCGTTGGCAGGACTAAGGTATCGTTGTTTATTTTCTCGACCAAGATAGTTAATAGCGCGTTCTCTGTAGACATTTTCCAACCTATTGTGTGTATCACTCATTGTTTAGCCAGTTCACTTACTATAGCAACCTAGCACCAATCTGCATCCAAGCATTTGATATAATTGACGAAGCTAACCTTCTTCAGACTCTGCTTTTTCATCCACGTCGTTCAAATAATCCTAACATAGAATTTTCATTTCACGACCCGTCTTTATAAATATCTCAGTTTACAGATAATTTACTCTAGCGATATTGCGTGTTAAAAGACTCACTACTTTTGTATTTCTTAAAGGTTTTACTATGTGGAAAAAATCCATTATCAGCGCCATGTGCGTCGCTGTACTCACTGCAGGTTGTACAACTTCATCTCAAACTACGTCCAGTTCAGGGTCAGCAGCGGCGGCTCAGCCTCTTACTCTTCTTCCTGATAGCGAGAATCGCTTAGATATATATCAAGCGGTGCCATTAACGGCTGATTTGTCTTCTTTGTCAGCCAACCAAAAGAAAATGCTAAGCCTGCTGATAGACGCCAGCAAGATAATGGATGATTTATTCTGGCAGCAAGCCTACGGCAGCGATAAAGCGCAGTTTTTAGCGCGTATTGCAGATAACGATGTGCAAAAATTTGCTGCGATCAATTATGGCCCCTGGGACAGACTAAATGGCGATAAACCTTTCTTAACTAACACGAAAGAAAAACCGTTAGGTGCTCAGTTTTATCCTCAAGACATGACAAAAGACGAGTTCGAGCAAAGCCAGTTCGCCGATAAGACAGGTTTGTACTCTATGGTAGTGCGCAATGAAGATGGCTCACTTGCTTCGGTGCCTTATGCCGAGTACTTTTCTGAGCCATTACAAAAGGCGGCGGCTCTTTTAAATAAAGCGGCGACGTTAGCTGATGACGCCGAATTTGCTCACTATCTCAATTTACGCGCCAAAGCGCTGCTGTCAAACGAGTATCAAGCATCTGACTTTGCGTGGATGGACATGAAAAACAACCCCATCGAATTGGTCATTGGCCCTATCGAAACATATGAAGACCAATTATTTGGTTATCGAGCCGCATTTGAAGCTTACGTGCTCTTAAAAGATCTTAGTTGGAGTGAACGCCTGAGCAAATACGCGGCTTACCTACCAGAGTTACAAGCGAACCTTCCGGTTAGTGACGCATACAAAAAAGAAATGCCCGGTGCAAATGCAGATTTGAATGCATACGATGTCATTTACTATGCGGGACACTCAAATGCCGGCAGCAAAACCATCGCAATAAATTTACCTAATGATGAGCAAGTGCAATTAGAAAAAGGCACACGACGCTTACAATTAAAAAATGCGATGCGAGCAAAGTTTGAAAACATTCTAGTGCCTATTGCCAATGAACTAATAGTGCCAGAGCAAAGAAGTAACATTACTTTTAACGCATTTTTCGCCAATACCATGTTTCATGAGGTCGCTCATGGATTAGGCGTCAAAAACACTATCAACAATAAGGGAACGGTTCGCCAAGCTTTGAAAGAACATGCTTCAGCGTTAGAAGAAGGTAAAGCTGACATTCTAGGTTTGTACATGGTTAGCCAATTATTGGAAAAAGGCGTGATTAGCGAAGGTACTCTTGAAGATTATTACACCACCTTTATGGCGGGAATTTTCCGTTCAGTACGCTTTGGTGCAAGTTCCGCACACGGCAAGGCAAACATGATCCGTTTCAATTTCTTCCAAGAATATGGCGCATTTAGTCGCAATGCTGACGGTCTTTATAAAGTCAATATGGCGAAAATGAGTGAAGCCATAGATGCATTATCTCGTCTAATTTTAACCTTACAGGGCGATGGTGATTACGCTGGAGTAAGCAAGCTAGTATCAGATAAAGGCGTGATTAAACCTGGCCTGCTTGCGGATTTAGCCCGCTTAACTCAGGCCGAGATCCCAGTCGATATCACGTTTAAGCAAGGTAAAAATATACTTAAGTTAAATACGCAATAACTTAATAGCTTGTTTTTTATACGATAGATTTTAATTGCTGTGCTAGATTTACCTTTACGTAAGATATTTGGAAGTAAAGGCTATTAACAGCAATCAATCTCTTGTAAAAAGTACTGAAAAAGATGCCGCTGAGCTGCTGTACCAAAACAGCATAGGCGGCATTCTGGTCTCTATTTTTGCAGCATCTATGCTGGTCTTTGCCTTTGATAATACCAACCTAGTTGAATTTAAACATGCATGGTGGTGGGTAATGCTCGCCATTGTTAGTGTGCGCCTGATTGATTCGTTATGGTGGCGAACGAATCAAAAAGGCACTGATTATAACGGTCGCCGTGCAACTCTTCGCTTTATAAGCGGTACGTTTATAACCGCTTTTATGTGGTGCATTTACTGTTTGAAAGTATATGCGTCGGCCAATACAGTTGAATTAGCCAGTACCATTATCATTGTAGCAGCCATGGCTGGCGGTGCCGCTAGCGTATTAGCCGCCCATAAAAAAACCGCCATTTCATATTCGTTTATCCTA
>Ga0207897_100068_pt1 | contig 57726 bp, 67 predicted proteins | sample LinPmetageLP42_FD_184054 | JGI IMG/M metagenome (GOLD analysis project Ga0207897, IMG submission 184054) | Marine viral communities from the Pacific Ocean - LP-42 (SPAdes) | ecosystem: Environmental > Aquatic > Marine > Oceanic | place: Pacific Ocean | collected 2010-08-27
CCGCTGCACACCAATAAACTTCGTCTTCCTGATAGTCAAAGACATACTCGTGGGTCATGGATGCGTACACCATATAACCGCCGGTGGTATGCACAACCCCTTTAGGCTTACCGGTTGAGCCCGAGGTATAAAGAATGAATAGCGGATCTTCGGCGTTCATCACTTCTGCCTGACACTCGTCGCTGACGTTGCCAACCAGCTCGTGCCACCAAACATCACGGCCCTCAGTCCAGTCAACATCGCCCTCTGTTACACGGCACACAATGCTGTGCTCTAACGAAGGGCAGGCGCCGTCCGACAAAGCTTTATCCACATTGGCTTTCAGACCAATGGTACTGCCGCCACGACGACCTTCATCCGCGGTAATAATGGCTTTTGCCTGACAGTCGTTAATACGGTCAGCAATGGCGTTCGGAGAAAAGCCACCGAAGATAACCGAGTGAACCGCACCAATGCGCGCACAAGCCAACATGGCATAAGCCGCTTCCGGCACCATTGGCATGTAAATAGCAACGCGGTCACCTTTGCTTATACCTAGTTTTTTCAGGCCATTAGCAAAACGGGATACCTCTTTATGTAGCTCGCGGTAGGTGATGTGTTTGTCTACACTAGGGTCGTCGCCTTCCCAGATAATCGCGGTTTTATCTGCTTTATTCGCAAGATGGCGGTCGACACAGTTATAACAAGCGTTTAAAGTGCCGTCTTCGTACCACTTGACGCTGACTTTTCCTGATTCGAAACTGATATTTTTTACTTTGTTGTAAGGTGTGAACCAGGTAATACGCTGCCCGTGTTCACTCCAAAACCCTTCAGGATCGTCGATAGACTGTTGGTAAAGTTTTTTGTAACCGTCGTTATCGATTTTGGCTTTTGCTTTAATGTGTTCAGGAACTGAATAGAGTTGCGACATGACCTCTTCCTCCTTAATTCGCAAGATGGTATCTGTTGTACGTTTTAAAGGGCTTAAACACTATTAGACCATAGTCTAGATTGATAAAAATTGACCAGTTAACGAGAATTAACAGCGTTTATCTTTGGCATAACAATAAAATGCACGATCAAAACGAACACTTGGCTTACAGGGGAGAACACCATGGCTAAAGCAAGTATCGCAAAGAAATTCACCGTATCAGCAGCAAGCGCTGCCGTACTCGGTGTTATGAGCTTAGGAGCTCAGGCAAACGAAACTGACATCGATTTTGGTGGTTTTGTTAAACTGGACATGATGGTATCGGACTACACCGATGGTCAGGCACCTTCAAGCGGCAGTATCGCTCGGCAACAGTATATTCCAAGCCTCACCCCTGTGGGTGGTGAAGGCGACGACATGGTCACCGATTTTCACGCACGTCAGTCGCGTTTTTTCCTTACCACCGACACTGAGTTAGATAATGGTGAAACGCTGACCGGCCATATCGAAATGGATTTTATGTTGACCCCTGACGGTGACCAACGTATTTCAAACTCTTATAATCCGCGTCTACGTCACGCATTTTTAAAATATGGGAAATGGACTTTTGGTCAAACCTGGTCTAACTTTCAGGACCTAAACATTCTGGCTGAATCCGTCGACTTTATCGGCATCACCGATGGCATTATCTTCAACCGCCAGGCACAAATTCGTTACACCTCCGGTGGCTTTAGCGCCTCAATTGAAAACCCTGAAACAACCGTAACACCGGTTGGTGGCGGTCGTATTATTTCCAGTGACGGTTTTGCACCGGACGTAACCTTTAAATATACCGGTAAAACTGACAACTTAACCTGGCAGGCTTCCGCACTTTTACGCCAATTAACGTACGATGTCAGTCAAACTGGCGATGATGAAACCACCTTTGGTTACGGTGTCAGCTTTGGCGCTAAATACACCTTCGGCATGGATGATATCCGCGCATCAGTTACCACAGGTTCAGGTTTAGGTCGTTATTTAGGTCTAAACACCTGGAATGGTGCTTATATTGACAGCAATGGTGAGTTAGAAGCCATTGACTCAACCGGTGTATCCTTTGCTTATCGCCACTTCTGGTCAGAGAAACTACGTTCAAACGTGGTTTACTCGCGTGGCTGGGCAGATAACGATGAAGAGTTATTAGCATCTGTCAACCCAGCGACTTACACTGAATACACGCAACGTCTGGCATTTAACCTGATGTATTCACCAGCGTCTAACCTGACTTTTGGTGCTGAAATTTCACAAGCGAACCGTGAAACTGAAGCCAATGTCGACGGTGACTTAAACCGTTTACAGCTGATGGCTATGTATAAGTTTTAATCAATAAAATAAATACGGGCGCACAAAGAAATGTGTTTTACTTTGTGCGTCTGCTGTTTTCAACAAACTAGCAGTTCATAACCTAATTTCTGCATAACGTTGGCCTCGGACTCAAGTTGCATAGTAAGCACTGAATCCTCTTTAGCAGAGCCTTTCAGCTGCAGTTTCAACGCCCCGTCTTCAATAACAGCCTTATCCAATGAGCTCGAGTTTTGTCTATCGCTGTTTAAAATAACGCCCAGACGCATAATTATCAGCATTTTAATAAGCTGATTCTGGCTAAACAAAATCAAGTCAGGAAATTCTGCGGTTTGTATTTTTTTACGAAAGTACCGGACAATGGTCGATAGAAAACGCTGCTCTTCGGCATTAAACCCTGGCATATAAGCGTGAGCTAAAATATAGCCAGAGTGCTTTTGGACACCACTGGCACTAATACTAAGTCCCACCTCGTGTAACTTAGCTGCCCCCTCTAGTAACACTTCCAAATCTTGTCCGGTGAGTCCCCAGTTTTCAGCTACACTCCCCCAAATTTGCTGAACCGTAGATAACACCCGCTGAGCTTGAGCAGAATCAACCGAGTAGCGTTGCGCTAAACTGTTAATAGTGCGCTCACGTACGTCCTGGTGCAGCAAGACTTCACCTGCCAGTTCATACAACACGCCCTCTCTTAACGCGGAGTCGTGAGGAACCAGACGTTCAATTCCCAGTTCTTCGAAAATACCCAACAGCACCGCAACACCACCGGCAATAGACTCTCTGCGCTCGGGCGAAACCCATTCTTTATTCAGTTTTTTTAACGACTCAGCAGCAATAAGGTCTGTTCGGCAACCCTGAAGCTGGGAATAGTTTATGCCCAAAGGTTGCTCACCATCGCGTTTTACAATCCACTGATAAATAGCCTTAATGGTTCCCGACGTACCGAAAACACTTTCTACCTGGTGCTCCGCCAAATAGTTAGCTATTGGCTCAACATGCTGACGAGCGGATACAACCGCCTTATCAAAGCGTTTGGGGGTAATTTTCCCTGATGAAAAAAACTCTTTTGAAAAAGCCAGGCTTCCAATACTGCGGGAGCTTAAGAACTTCGGTTGGCGATTTTTTCCAATAGCGAATTCAGTACTGCCCCCGCCAATATCAATAACCAGCTGAGAGCCGGTAGATTCGGAACTGGTTTCCGCTACGCCACGAAAAATTAACCGGGCTTCTTCCCTGCCTGAAATGATTTCGATAGGAAAAGGTAACACTTTGGCGGCTTCAGCCAGAAATCGCTTACGATTCTTAGCTTTTCGCAAGGTGTGTGTAGCCACAACTTTCACGGTATCGCGATGGAAACCTTCCAGCCGAACAGCGCATTGCCGGAGTGCTTCAACACCACGGTAAAGCGCAGCATCACTCAGGTGCCGGTTAGAGAGGCCTTCTCCCAGTTGTACGGGTTGCTTGAATTTGAAAATGGGCTGAAGCTGACCTTCCACTAAACGCGCAATAATTAAATGAAAGCTATTGGAGCCAATATCCAAAGCAGCAAACTGCTTCGGGTCATTATTAGAGGTCTTTTTGTTGGCTTTCATAATCTCTCTTACGTCGCTTAAGATATCGGTAAATAGCGACTTGTGAAGGCACCAGCGAGCGGCCTTTAGGAGGAGCTAGCCGATCCGGCTCAAAACAGTATTTGTTCTGTTGTTCCGCATCAATAAAGCGTGACTTGGCTTTATCCTGCCACTGCAAGTTCATAATTTTCAAAATATCAGTTTTCACCTCATCATCATAGATGGGTGCGGCAACTTCCACACGATGATCTAAGTTACGTGTCATTAAGTCGGCCGAAGCAATAAAGACTTCTTTCTTGCCGGCGTGCTCAAAAACGTACACCCGGGCATGCTCCAGATAGCGGTCAACAATACTACGAATTTCAATGTTCTCGCTGAGATTTTCAATTCCAGGGCGCAAAGAACACATGCCTCGCACTATGCCTCTAATTTTAACACCGGCACGCGACGCTCTATAAAGTTGCACAATCAGGCTTTCGTCTTCTAAGTTATTCACTTTAAAAAACAGTTCTGCGGGTTTACCGGCTTTGGCCTGATCTATCTCGAACTCGATAAGATCATTTATTCTTTGGCGCATATTTACCGGCGCCACCATTAAATGGCGGAACTTATGTGCCCGATAGGGTTGCTCAAGGTAGTGAAATACCGATTCAACATCGTTACAAATATCCGGCTGACAGGTAAATAAACTAAAATCGGTATAAATTTGTGCCGTTCCCTCGTGAAAGTTCCCGGTTCCAATGACCGCATAACGCCGGTCAAGGTTACCTTCATTGCGATGAATCAGCACCAGCTTTGAGTGCACTTTAAGCCCATGAATGCCAAAACTGACCCGGACACCTGAGTCGGTTAATTCCTTTGACCATTCAATGTTGGCTTCTTCATCGAACCGAGCCTGAAGCTCAACCATAACGGTCACATGCTTACCGTTTTGCACAGCATCCATCAAGGAACGTATTACCCGTGAATTGGGCGCCACCCGATAAATACACATTGAGATTCGGGTCACTTTAGGGTCATAAGCAGCCTGCCGGACAAATTCCGTAAAATGCGAAAACCGATGGTACGGGTAATACAACGCTATATCGCTTTTCTGAATAGCATCAAACACATTATCAAAGTGTGAGAATTTTGGGTGAAACAACGCCGGCAGAACTTTGTGCGTCAGTGATTTTTTGCCTAAGTGCGGGAACTTAGCGAAATCCCGTGTGTTACGATAACGGCCACCAGCGACAAAGGAATCGAACTGAGTTAGCTGCAGCTTTTCACTCAAAAAAGAGAGCATTTCTTCCGGCATTGCACGGTCATAAACTAAACGCACAGGATCAGCCTTCACCCTTTGCTTTAAGCCTTCTTCCATACGTTCAAGCAAGCTTTGTTCAATATCATCTGAAGGACGATATTCCGCGTCCCGGGTGGTTTTAAATGAAAAAGCTCGCAGTTGTTTGAATGGAATAATTCCCTTAAACAGCACTTCTAAATTTAACTGCATAATGTCGTCTAAAAAGAGGAGCTTATGTTTCTTACTGTGCCCCTTAGCAGGCAACTTAATAAAGCGATCCATCTGATCAGAAGGCACTTCCAGCAGCGCATACTGTTTGTCATCAGAGTTTATAATTTCAACACAAAGGTAGGTTTCATCTTCACGGATAATATTAGAAAGGTTCCCTTTACCATTGACCCATATAGGCACAATAAAACGCTGTACTTTTTCTGTGAAAAAGCGCTTCAGCCTTTGCTTTTCTTCCTCGTTCAACTGTTCAATACTTAGTAGCGAGATACCATTTTTTCTTAAGGTTGCTAATACTTCTTCCAGTACTTCATCAAAGCGTTTTTGCAGCAACACAACCTTTTTTTGCAACTGTGCCATTAGCTGCTCATACTGTTCTCGCTCTTCTGTCGCCTGACTAAAGAAAATGCGACGCTTTACGTCAGCCACACGCACCTGAAAAAACTCATCCATATTGCTGGAAAAAATTCCGAGAAAGCGAATTCGTTCAATTGCCGGAACCGTGCTGTCAGCAGCTTCTTGCAGCACCCGTTCATTAAAGGAAAGCCAGCTTAGTTCTTTATTAAAAAATTTCATAGCGTAGACATGGCAACAGATACATCATGCGACTAGCCTAGCGTACTCGGGCTGTATTTTTATGACAGTAATATGACAGTCGCGTTATAAAACGCGACTGTCGGGGAAACTTACAAGAAGAGGTTATTTGACGAGTTTTATTAGCTGCTTGCCAATGTCCGTATTATCCATATAGCCGCCGAAGTTTTCGCTATAAGGGCCGACAGCAAAGACCGGAACATCAACACCGGTATGCCCGCTGGTTGTCCAGCCGGTACCGGTAATATCGCCAGTTATATAGACCAGTGCCTGATGTAAAGCGTCTTGTTGTTCTTCACCCTCTGCTTCAGCGGCAATAGCAAGCTCGTCAAGATACTCCTGAGTCAGCTCAAAGTTAACTTTGTCAGCTACATACTCCGCCCAGCTCGAGGTATCCATGGCAAGCATCTCTTTACTCATGAAAGCAATTGAATTTTCAATCGCCATCACACGATCAGAATACCAGGCGTAGTCACCATCACGCCCTAGAGTCAGGCCACCAGTTGAATGATCAGCCGTCATCACTATTAACGTGTCGGGATTCTTCTCGCGGTACTCACTCACCACCTTCAATGCGCGATTTAGTCCATCCATTTCGTGGACGGCACAAGCGATATCATTGGCATGACCACACCAGTCAATTTCGCTGCCTTCAATCATTAAAGCAAACGGCTGCTGCTTTTTATCCAATAAGCGCAAAGCGGTACGTGTCATATTGGCCAGCGCATCAACATCGCCGTCAATCGCGTGCGGCAAACCTTTTTCTGCAAAAAGTCCCATGACAGGCGTGGTATCAACCAAGTTCAGCTTTTGCATATCGGTTACTACCTGCATGCCGTGCTCCGGCAATACATCCAGCCAGTTTTTGTCATCACGGTTAAAATAGCTTTGTCCGCCACCTAACATCACGTCAAAAGACGGTTGACCTTCAACCACCTGAGTCGCAATTTTGTCGGCTATTTGATTATATTCATAGCGTGACGGGTGATGGGTGAAAAACGATGCCGGAGTTGCATGGTTAACTTGTGATGTAGACACCGAGCCGGTTGACCAGCCATTTTCGCGAGCCAGTTCCATAATGGTCTGTAATGGGTATTTATCAGAATCGACGGCAATAGCTCCGTTGTAGCTTTTAACGCCTGTCGCCAGAGCGGTTGCGCCAGCGGCGGAGTCGGTAACCCAGGTATTATCATCCGGATAGGTGGTTGCGGCGCCTTTCAGCATGGCATCAAACTCAGTTTCAGCAATAGTTTTGCTGTCTAAATCAGACATGGCATAACGGTACGCGCTAATATATTCAAACCCCATACCATCACCAATAATATAAATAATATTGGGTTTCTGTTCTTCTGCCTGCACCATTGTAGATGCCAAAGCCAGCCCAATGCCGGCTACCAATGCTTTGAGTTTCATACCACCACTCCTTTGTGAATAACCTAACCAGTATACCAAAGCGCGAATGTCAGGAATATGACAATAGCCGCAGAATCATTGCCGTTTAGCGGTAATATTCCCGTCAGCCAGACGAACTTCTATTGATTCACCCACAGCCACTTGCTTCTCGCTACGAACCACATCGCCGTTTTCTGTACGGACAATAGCGTAGCCCCTTTCCAGAGTATTCAAAGGGCTGACAAGGTTCAGAGACTGCATCAACTGTTGCTGCTGAGTTCGCTTGTCCTTTAAAACTCGTTGCATAACCTGCGGCAATCGTTGCTGCTGCGTCTGAAGTTTTTGCTGCAAACGCTGTAACTCTTTTTGCGGATGCATAGCCTGCAGGCGGCCGTGTAAATAAAGCACTTGCTGCTTTTGCCGCGCCAGGCGGTTCTGTAACGCCCGGTTAGCTCTGGCTTGCAGCTCATCGGCTAACTGCGACTGTTGTTGCAATTGTCGTTGCGGGTGCTGCTGTTGCAGCCGGGTTTGTAAAAATTGCCAACGCTGCTGTAAACGTTGCAACAATCTTTGCTGCGCCAGACCTAAGCGCTGTTGCAGTGCCTGCGCTTTTTGCCGTTGTTGTTGTTGATCTCTGGTAACTAACTCAGCGGCAGCTGAAGGTGTCGGAGCACGAACATCGGCAACAAAGTCGGCAATAGTGAAATCAATTTCATGTCCAACAGCGCTAATGGTTGGCATGGGCGCTGTTGCCAAAAGACGCGCAAAAGTCTCATCGTTGAAACACCACAAGTCTTCCAGAGAACCACCGCCACGGCTGACTAACAGTACATCCACTTCATTACGCTCAAATGCCGTTTTTAGCATAGCCTGCAACTGCGGAACGGCTGCCTCTCCCTGTACCGCGCTCGGATAAATAACCACTTCGACGCCGGGGTCCCGGCGTTTCATCACCGCCAGTATGTCTTTTATCGCAGCACCGGTGGGTGAGGTCAGCACGCCGACTTTGCGAATATGATCGGGCAGTAAGCGCTTACGTTCCGCCGCAAATAACCCTTCAGCGGACAGTTTTTCTTTTAGTTGCTCATAACGCTGCTGTAAAAGCCCCTGACCGGCGTCTTCAACCTGCTCAATAATCAGTTGGTAGTCGCCCCGCGGTTCGTAAACCGTGACTTTTGCGCGTACCAGTACCTGCATACCATTTTGCGGCCGAACCTTTGCACGCTGATTCGCATTGCGGAACATAGCGCAGCGAACCTGAGCCCGCTCGTCTTTTAAAGTGAAATACCAGTGCCCTGAACCCGGTGCGGCAAAATTTGAGATTTCTCCAACCAGGCTTATTTGACCAAAGCCCTGCTCTAACAACTGGCGGATCTCAATATTTAACTGGCTGACCGAATACACCATGGGCGTCACTCTTGTTTCGAAATTAAAAATAAATCATACCATATTCCGCTGACAGCGAAATAAACCCAGCCATTTTAGACGTCTAAATGTCTTGACGTCCTGATATCTATTTATTACAGTCAAAACCTCACTCAGAATATTGAGGTTAACTATGGTTAAGCCAGTTGCCCGCAGTTTTTACGCAGACACGCCGTTCGCACGTCTTAAAGGTTATCGCTATGGCGTTCCTGATAAGCCGGTCGTTGTTGTTCAGGGCGGGATTAGTGCCAGCGGCCTAATCTGGAAGGCTGATGAGAGTGGCTGGTGGCAGTCACTGCATCCGCTCTTTGCAGAGTTGAATGATGTGCAAGTCATCAGCTTCGACTACCCCGGAGGAATAGGAGGCTCCGAGTGTCCGTCGGTGCCTTTAACGGTGCAGCAACACAGTGAAGCCATTCGGCACGCGCTGAAACAGGAAACCGACAACCTACAAGCCTGGGTCGGGGGGTCTTTCGGCGGCGTTCTGGGACTTCAGTATGCCGCTGACCATCCAACTGAACTGCCTCGTTTAAGTGCTATTGGTGCGGCCCATAAACCGTCAGTGCATTCAGCGTTACTGCGTTATTTTCAGCAGGCGCTCATTCAACGCTGCGATGATAAACAGTCAGGCATTATTCTGGCGCGGGCGCTGGCCATGCTGAGTTATCGCACCGCCGAAGAATTCGAACAACGTTTTAACCATGCGGACGATGCCTTTGAATACTTACTGTATCAGGGCGAAAAACTGTTGAAGCAAAACGGCAATGGCTGCCGCAGCTTATTTACGCACCTTACGCCGATACTCAACCACTACTCAATTGACCCAACCCGCGTGCAGGCAAAAGTACAGCTAGTCGACTTTAACAACGACGCCATTGCGCCACCGAGTCTGGTTAATGAACTGGAAAACTTGCTTCCCAACTCATTTGGCAGGGTCACTATTGAAACGCCGTTCGGCCACGATGGTTTTATCAAGAATGTTGAACAATACCAATCGGCTTTAACGCATTTTTTAACTGAATCTGAACTGGAGTCCGTATGAAAGACGAAACGTTAGCCATCCACCATGGCTATGAAACTGACCCAACAACTAAGTCAGTAGCCACTCCCATTTACCAAACCGTTTCTTACGAGTTTGATAACGCACAGCACGGCGCTGACCTGTTTGATTTGGCGGTTGAGGGAAATATTTACACGCGCATAATGAACCCCACCAACGATGTTCTGGAGAAGCGTGTCGCAGAACTCGAGCATGGTGTGGCCGCACTTGCCGTAGCCTCGGGCATGGCAGCTATTGAATACGCATTAATTACCCTTGCCCGTCAGGGCGATAACATAGTGACGACACCACAACTCTACGGCGGAACCTACACACTCTTCCAGCACATGCTGCCTTCATTTGGCATTGAAGTCCGTTTTGCCGAATCGGATAAAGCGGAAGACATAGGCAAACTTATAGACGGTAAAACTAAAGCCGTATTCTGTGAAAGTATTGGCAACCCGGCGGGAAACATCGCCGATTTAGAAGGCTATGCTGAGGTCGCTCACCAGCATGGAGTTCCACTGGTCGTGGACAACACGGTTGCTACACCGATACTTTGCAAACCCATTGATTTTGGCGCTGACATTGTGGTGCATTCACTAACCAAATACATTGGGGGTCATGGCAATTCAGTTGGCGGATTAATAGTCGATAGCGGAGGGTTTGACTGGGTTAAACAAAAACAACGCTTTCCTCAGTTTAGCTCACCGGAGCCAGCTTATCACGGCGTAGTCTATACCGACGCTTTTGGTCCGGCGGCTTTCATAGCCCGCGTTCGTACTGTCGCTTTGCGTAATACCGGTGCTTGCTTGTCACCCTTTAACGCCTTCCTGTTACTGCAGGGTTTGGAGACTTTACCTTTGCGTATTGAGCGCCACTGCGAAAACGCGCTGAAAGTGGCTGAATACTTACAGTCGCACCCAAGCGTAGACTGGGTAAACTTTGCAGCGCTGCCAGAGCACACTAACTACGAGCGAGCGAAAAAGTATATTAAAAATGGGGTTCCTGCGTCGCTGTTAACTTTTGGCGTTAAAGGCGGCTACGATGCTGGCGTTGAGTTTTACGATAAGCTGAAACTGTTTAAACGCCTGGTCAACATTGGTGACGCAAAGTCACTGGCCTGCCACCCGGCCTCCACAACTCACCGGCAGTTGTCTGCTGGCGAACAGGCCGCGGTTGGCGTAAAACCAGAAGCTATTCGTTTATGTGTTGGCATTGAAAATGCGGAAGATATTATTGCCGATATCTCTCAGGCACTCGCTTGAGCACCCACAAAAAAGGCCACTGTTGAAGTGGCCTTTTGTCAGAACAACAATACGTTAGTCGTCTTTTTTCAGGTGAACGTCCATTTGGGGAAAGGGAATACCAATACCCTCTTCATCCAGACGGTCTTTAATACGCTCTAATAAATCCCAGCGAGTCGGCCAGTAGTCCTCATTTTTCGTCCACGGGCGAACATTAAAGTCGACCGACGAATCGCCAAGGTTGGTCACCGTAACAACAGGTTCAGGATCTTTTAATACCCGCTCATCGCTGGTAATCACATCCATCAGTGCTTTCTTCGTCTGCTGTAGATTCGCACTGTAACTTACACCAATAACCAGGTCGATACGGCGCAATTCTTCTCGGTTATAGTTAACAATAGGGCCACCGATAATTTCAGAGTTAGGCACAAAAACCACCTTACGGTCAGGGGTTTTCATAATGGTCTGAAAGATATTAATTTGCTCAACGGTCCCTGAAACACCACCAGCATCAACATATTCACCCGCACGAATTGGCCGGAACATAATAAGCAGAACGCCCGATGCGATATTAGACAGGGAGCCCTGCAACGCCAGACCAATTGCCAGACCTGCGGCACCTAGTATGGCAATGAAGGAAGTAGTTTCAACGCCCACATGCGACAGTGCCATCATAATAGCGGCAATGAATATCACGGTTTTTAAAATTGCACCGACAAAGCTGATAACAGCACCGTCGACCTGACGCTTTTTCATGCCTTTGGTCATTACACCTGTCACGGTGTTAGCGACGATTTTACCGACAATTAGTATCGCAATAGCGATGATAAATTTAATCGAGAAACCTATCAGCATGTCCTGATTATCATTAATCCACTGGACGATGTTATCCATACAAATTATTCCTTATTCCGCAGAGACTTTAATTAGTGACTTATTATTACAGTAATCATAAACGTTTATGCCCGCAAGTGGGATCACAAGCGAAATGAGTAACGTCCGCGCGAATCCGGCGTTCCCATGTATTCCATCATTTTAGCCAGCCCTTCAGGTGTTTCCAGATTCGGCTTCACTGTGCCTTCAGCATTGAAACTCTGGCTGTTAATGCTGCCCTGAAAGTCTAACCCTAAACTGTTATTACCATTCATGGCTAAGCCCACCGAGTTATCGTCGTTACAGCTAAGTTCTACCGGAAAATCTCCCAGCGACTGCCATTGATTATTAACCAACACCCGAATCTGCTCGCCCCGGGCCTGACCTTTCAACTCGTCGCACCAACGTACCGGGCCGGGCGCAGTAACGACAAAACTGTCTAAGGACAAACGCCAGTTACCTCCGGTTTTTAAAGGCAAGCGGGTGTTTGCCAACTGCAGCAGAGCATTAACATCACCACTGGCTGTTATATTTTTGGCTCCAACTTTGGTGGACCCTGCCAGTAAGCGTCCATTCAGCGCAAACGGGTTACTTTTGGCAGGCAAGTTAACATCCATGACCAACTCTCCCAGAAATACAGAAGACACCTGCCAGTTCCAGCTAAGATTATTCAGTACGATATCGTCAACTGCGACCTGCCCGGCAACGCCATTCCATAAGCTTCCGCTGACCTGAGAGAGCCTGATGTTATCCGGTAAAGGAAACCAGTAAATAACCCTTGCCGGTAACATCACCAGCATGGCAACCAGATACACGACCACTAACCAGGGTATCCAGCGTTTTAAGTTCATGAAGCCTCACTTACTAATAGTTTACGTAAACGCACCTGTCCGGGCGTATTTAATTTCGCAATATCAACAGCTTTTAGTGATAACCCCTGGCGTTGCTCCAGTTCGGCTAAAAAGCTTAATAAATCAGAAAAAGCCACCTCATCAACACTTAACAGATACTCCTGCCCCTGAGGCTGCAAACGCGCAATTTGAATATCCTGCGCAGCTGCAGCACGGTTGATACGTTGACTGACAGAGCCTGATGCACTTTGTTGTTCAGAGCTGCTCTCTTCCAGTTTTTTATAGCGCGCTATTGCCTGCTGAACCCATTGGTATTGCTGCTGTTGAGCTGCAAGCTGACGCTCTGCATTGGCTACTGCCTGGGAGCTGGGCTGCCAAATGACAAAGTACAGAAAAGCAATAAACAGTACGCCTGCCAAAACAGCTAACAAGCTCTGCTCGCGTTGGTTAAACTGGCTCCAGCGCTGCTTGCCTAAATCCAGATAAGGCGTTAACTGACGAGTAAATCTGTTCATGACTGCGCTCCCTGAGCATCGAGCTGCACGGTTAAAGAACCCGAAACTTGTTCACCACGGTTACTCATTGAACCCGCTTCAACAGTTAGCCCTTCGGCTTTCGCCGCCTGTTGAAAAGCCTCAAATTGAGAAAAGCTACTGGCAGTTGCCTGTAAGCGCAATTCATTATTCTGAAAGCGCAGTAACTCAAGCTGCAGTTCAGGCTGCGACTTAAACGCCGGAGCCAGTTGCTGCAAAACCGCAAGCACTGAAGCTTCATCCGCACTGCCTAGTCCAAGGCTTTCCAGTTGTCGTTGCAACTGTACTTTTAAATTCACAATACGAGTCTGACCCGGAAAGGCATCACGATAAAGTTGCTCAGCCTGAGCTTTTAAAGCGCCCCGCTGAGACTCCAGTTGCCAATAGCGTACGCCGTTTAACAACACGGCCAAAACAAAGAGTACACTCGCAGCAGTAGCCAGCCCCTTCCAGGGTAAATCAACTGAACGTTTTGCCCGTTGTGAGCGATAAGCCCCCTGCCTTAAGTTAATACGATTTCCTGTCGCGATACTTTGCACCGCGATAGTAAAAGGCACTTCAATATCAGCAGGGATTAAAGGTGCTGGCGATTGCGGCCAGTTTAGCGCGCCATAGTGAATAATTTCTGTTGGACTGTTCTGTTCAGCAGCAAAAGCTGGTGCTAACTGAGCAAACTGCTCTTTTTCTATGGTAAAGCCCTGCCACTCACCAGTTCTGACAATAACACTGTCGGCAAGCTCAATGGCCTGCCAGGTATCGTTCTGATGCGGCAACAAGAAGCAGTCGGGTACCCAGAAAGCAGAATCAATGCCGGCTTCGGTTAATACCTGCAGCCAATAATTCATTCGTTCTTTGGCGACTACAGCAACTGGCAATTCTGTGTTTTTTAGATCCGGCCAGGCAAAGTGCAGTTGCTCAATGTCTGTCGCCAGCTCTTCTTCCAGAGCATAAGGAATAATGCGCTGCAGATGCCTTTTTGTGCCTGCGGGCAAAGTCACTCTTGTCATCGAAACATCTTGCCCGGGCAAGGCCACAATGACTTCGCAACGGTTGGCCTTATCTTTTAACTGAACAAGCTCTGCTACCGAACTCAGCTCTCCACTGGCTATTAACTCTTGCTGCCCTTTATGCCAGACCAACCAGGGTATGGGTTCTTCGGTACCATAAGCCGGTAACCGCAGAATCAGTGTTTCATGCATAAACTAATCTCCCATCGCCCGGTACAGGGTTTGTACTCGACCTTCGTTTAAATGTAATACCGAGCGCGCTCTCATTTCTACCTCGCCCCACTGAATCATCGCAACCAGCTGAAAATACTCACTACTCACGGTCAGTTCCGGCAACTCACCTTCTAATTCCGACCTCACTCCCGAAAGCTCAGCCAACTCAGCGAGTTCCTCATCGGATTCGTAGCCTTGAGGCGGCCGGTTATTCAACAAAGCCATAGCATCAGCAAGTGCTAGCTTACCTTCGGTAACCCCGGTTAAAACCGCAGCCTGATCCTGTTCCAGAGTATTAATATTAATTTTTAAGTCTGTCTCATTGGGAATAACGCAAGCAACAGAGTTTAAAGAATTGACAACTTTAGCGCTGTATCCACGCACCATTCTTAGTTCACTCATCTCAAGTAGTTGACTGTTTGCGGCCAAATAAGGCTTAGGTAGACTCTCGTAATCAGGGTCTTCGGCACCGTTACTGCCCGACAACTGACTGTCTTCATCCAGCCAGTCTACCAGACTGTCGGTTAAAATTTCGGCCTGATAGTTATCAATTTCCAGTGCTTCCAGCAGCGCTTTGTATTGTCGTTTGCGCTTTTCCAGAGTTCCGGGATCTTCTGCATCGGTAACCAGGCTATTAAGGTTAAAGCAACTGTATAAATCCCTGACTTTCGCGGCAATCTGCCCACCTTCTACCGGAAAAGGTCCGCTGCGCTGAGCCCAGTTTTGCTCTTTGTGCGCAACTCCATCGTTCTCTTCCAGCTCAGTTTGCAGCACTTCTTTTAGCACATCCTCTGCGCTTAACCACATCCAGTAGCTTTGTTCAGCTTGCTGCAAGTTGCCCATACGGGTTATTTGCAACTGCAGTTTGCCGCCTAAATTCACTGCAATAACCGACACAATAGCAATAACCAGCAAGACGGTTATCAGTGCCGCTCCGGCTTGTGATGACTTACGCGGGCTAATTGGCACGTTGCAGCCCTCCGCTATTACTTTCCACTTGCTGTCCTACTGCGGCTATCAAAAACACGCGTCTGATGGTGCCAAAGTTTTTGCTACGAATGGTCACTTCAACGGCTTGAGGCAAATCACCTGCGCTTTCCCAGTTGTCGCTCCAGCCTTGTTCTAACCCCTGATTCGCGTTACTCACGCCATCACTGCGGTAAAACCGAAAAGACAGTTCTTCAACGCCTTCTAATAAGGTCTGAACGGATGGCTCTGAGGAGCGATCGTTAACGAAAGTCTCGGTTACCCGTTGCAAATTCCCATCCCATAAACGGTAAACTACCGGCTGCAATTCGCTGCGGGGCATCATGTTACCGGGGTTATCAAAACCACTTCTGACAAAGGCCAGCACACCGCCGTCAGAATCGAAGTAACTCGGATCATTACTCAGGTATTGATGAGTCACTTCGACACCCGATGGTCGTGTTGGTTTAGCGACCATTTGCCGAATATCCTGCTGTATCAGCAACTGGCTAAACTGCAAACGTTCCAGTTGCTCGCGCTGTTTTTGAGATTGCTCTTCGGTATTGACCATTTGGTTCAGAACCTGAAAGCTGGCAATACCGATAATGGCAAATATCACCATGGTCACCAGCACTTCTACTAAGGTAAAACCCTTGTTTGCGGAGTTAACGACCATTGCTCGTTCCTCCCGCTGAATCCGGTTTACGCACATAGCGGGTTAGCCGAAAGTGCTCACGACCGTCCTCGTTTTTCATCACTTTCACCGTCACTGCAACAACATTCGGCGTGACGGTTTCAGTCACTTGTTGCTGCCAGTACCAGGTAACATCGGCCTGTTCCTGCTGGCCGCTCCGTTTATCTTCAAGTGGCCACTTTTGTTCAAGCGACAATTCTGCGAGGCGGTTAGAAGCTACGTACTGAGCAAAGGTTTTATCCTGCAAAGCACTTAACCCGGTCAGATGCCCACTAGCGGCCTGTAGTGCAGCAAGTGCCGCCAGACTGAACACCGACAAGGCAACCATCACTTCAATTAAGGTAAAGCCACGCACCCACCGCATAGTTACTCCGGAGCCTCGGCAGAAATACTGACTTGCCAGCTGTTTTCAGCAATAAGCCAACGTTCAGCATCGGGGTCGTTTAAATGCTCAATATGAACTTCAAATAGTGTCATTTCACCACTAGGTAGAATCAGAATATCGGGAATGATGCTGTCTTCGTCACTTTCCTCAGCAAACAACCCGCTACTCAGCGATTCGTTTTGTTCCAATATCTTCAGCCCCCGGCTAGTAAACTGCCAGCGTAGTGGCCATTCTGTTTCCTGCGCCCGCAAACCACGAGCGTTTTGTTCGCGCCATTGCTCATCTTTCCAGAATAAGAAACGATAGCCATCTTCTTGAAACTTTAATCCGAGAGGTTGTTGTCGAACCATGGCGTATTCGCGTGCATAGTTTAGCTGTTGACGTAAACTCACGGCCGCATTTTGAGGAGAGTCCTGCCCACGATCACCACCGGGCAGTGTAAACATGACAGCGCTGGCGATGAGACCAAGAATGGCCATCACCAGCATGACTTCAATTAAAGTAAAACCAACTGAACAACGCTTATTGATCACGATTGTTGTTGCCAATCATCCAGTTGCCAAAATCATCATCTGTTCCGGGCTGACCGTCCGGGCCCGGGGAAAAAATATCAACATCATCGTACTGACCCGGGTTCAGGAGTAAATAGTCATTGCCGTAAGGATCCTGCGGTAAACGACGAATATAACCGCCGCTGCGGTAGCTGCGAGGCTGCGGATCCATGTTCGGTTCATTGACTAAAGCCTCAAGTCCCTGCTCGGTCGTTGGAAACATACCGTTGTCTAAGTGATACTGAGCCAGTGCGTTTTCTAAAGCGACAATATCGGCTATCACTTTTTGCTCGTTGGCCTTTTCCTGATTACCCAGTACATTTGGTAACACCATAGTGGCCAAAATACCGATAATGGCAATAACCACCATTACTTCGACCAATGAAAAACCTTGTTGATTACGTCTCATACCTAAAGCCCTACACTATTATTTAATTGTAAAATGGGTTGAATGATAGACAGCACAATAAAGAAGACGATACCTGCCATCGTCACTATCAACACCGGCTCAAATACTTTTAAGCTGACCGACACCAAGTTTTCAAATTCTTTGTCCTGATTATCGGCTGAACGTTTTAACATTTGTTCCAGTTCACCGGACTTCTCACCTGCCGCTATCATGTGCAGCATCATTGGTGGGAACAACCCCGTTTCCTGCAACGCACCGCGCATTGACGCCCCTTCGCGAACGCGTCCGGCCGCTTCATCTACCGCCTGGCGTATGGCCAAATTACCGATAACTGATGAAGTAATACGTAGTCCATCAAGCAAAGGAACCGCCGAGGACGTCAGTATACTTAAAGTCCGGGCAAAACGGGCGGTACTCACACCTCTTATGACCTTACCCAGCATGGGAAGTTTTAACAGCCTTCGATGATATTTCAGGCGGTTCTTTTCATTTCTCAACCACTGGTTAAAGGCCACCAGTACCAAAGCAATACCAATAAGTAACCACAGCCCCCAGTTTTGCAAGAATTCACTAATGGCTATCATCGCCAGAGTGGTTGGCGGCAAGTCTTGGCCCATGGTTGAAAAGTTATCCACTATTTGCGGCACAATAGAAACCAACAGAAAAACCACAATGCCAATGGCAACCAAAGTCAGCATAAGCGGATAAATTAGCGCCTGAGTCAACTGGCTTTTCATGTGCTGCCGCTGCTCGGTATAGTTTGCCAGCTCATCCAGTACGGTGTCTAAATGGCCGGATTTTTCACCTGCAGCGACCATTGCGGTATATAAAGAATCAAAAACACCGGGAAACTCCGACATAGCTTCGGCAAGGCCATAACCTTCAACCACTTTACTGCGTACCGACATCAGTAACTTTTTCAGGCGCGGCTTTTCGGTTTGATCAGCAACCGCTAACAATGCCTGCTCAATGGGCAACGCTGAACCTACTAAGGTGGATAACTGACGGGTAATTAATGCCAAGTCCTGCGCTTTAACCTTACGCTGTGGAAGCCCAAATCGGGGCTGTAAGGTTTTCTTTCTGTCTTGATCAGCGGCAGGTTCAATGGTTAAAGGCATTAAGCCTTTTTCACGCAATAACTGACGTACCTGTCGCTCAGTATCGGCTTCCAGTACACCTTTTTTCTTTCTGCCATTAGCTTCAACGGCTTGGTACTCAAATGCTGCCACCCTCTACTCCTCGCGGGTAACCCGCAGCACTTCTTCCAGCGTTGTTTTGCCTTTCAGTACTTTTGCTAAGCCGTCCTGGCGAATACCTGGGGTCGACTGCCGAATATACTTTTCAATAGACTGCTCACCGTGACCGTTATGGACTAACTCACGTACGTGGTCATCCACCAGCAGCAGTTCGTGAATACCGGTTCGTCCACGATAACCGGTGTGATTGCATCGTTCACAACTCCCTGCACGATAAATCACACTCGTATCTGAAGCATCAAGGCCCAGCATATTCTTTTCTTCGTCATCAGGCTGGTGCGGCTGTTTGCACTCGCTACAGAGTGTCCGCACCAGGCGCTGTGATAACACCGCCAATAAGCTCGATGAAAGCAGGAAAGGTTCTACGCCCATGTCTTCCAGACGAGTAATAGCGCCGGCGGCTGTATTGGTGTGCAATGTAGACAAGACCAGGTGACCGGTGAGCGACGCCTGCACAGCAATCTGCGCGGTTTCGACATCACGTATCTCACCAACCATCACTACGTCCGGGTCCTGGCGCAAAATAGCGCGTAAGCCGCGGGCGAAGGTCATATCCACCCGAGGGTTAACCTGAGTCTGCCCAATGCCATCAATGGCGTATTCTATAGGGTCTTCGACGGTCAGAATATTACGGTCTTTAGAATTAATTTCGCTAAGCCCGGCATACAACGTCGTACTTTTACCTGAGCCCGTCGGGCCGGTTACCAAAATAATGCCGTGGGGTTTGTAAATCAGTTCCTGGAAAATTTTTCGGTTCCCGTCAGTCATTCCCAGTTCAGTCAAGTTAAGCCTTGCGTTGTTCTTATCCAGCAAACGCAGTACCACCCGCTCGCCATGATTAGACGGCATGGTAGAAACCCGTACATCCACTGCCCGACCGGCAATCAACAAAGAAATACGACCATCCTGTGGAACACGCTTTTCGGCGATATCCAGCTGCGCCATTACTTTTATGCGCGACACCAGCAGCGATGACAACTTACGGTTTGGTCGTAACACTTCACGTAAAACACCATCTATGCGAAAACGTATAAGCAAAGCTTTCTCAAAAGTCTCAATATGAATATCTGAGGCGCCTTCTTTTATCGCTTCACTCAACATCGCATTAATTAGCTTAATAATAGGCGCGTCGTCTTCGCTTTCGAGCAAATCTTCGGTCTGCGGCAGCTCATCAGCAAGAGAGAATAAATCGGACTCATTGCCAATGTCTTCCATTAACTGCTGGGCTTCCGATGAGTCTCGTTGATAAGCACGAGTTAACAGGCTTTCAAAGTCGCTTGCGGCATGCTCCTGAAGAGTGACAGGTTGACCCAACGCGCGCCTAACTTCTTTTAACGCAGCAGCCGAAATACCTGCACGGCAATGCAAAATTAACGGCTCACCCTGCTCAACCACCACGCCAAAGCGTTTAGCAAAGCTGAAAGGAAGGCGAGCTGTTGCAATGGCACTGGCTTCAGTCATTTTGCTGCTCTTCATTTTGTTCGCCGATTTCTTTATCGCTTTCTTCGCTATTCTTCTTGTCGCTCTTCTCGCTACCTTGTTTTTTCAGATATTCGTCAAAGCCCGGCGGTAACGTCAGTTCACTGTCCCAGTCGTTAAGCAACGGTGAATCCTCAGAAGGCATTAGAGAGATACCGCGCGAACGTTCATCCAATTGCAGTGCCCGCATATAATTGTACTTTGCCGAACTTAACTCACGCATACGGTTACCGTCACGGACTATGGTTGGACGGATAAAAACCATCAGGTTGCGCTTTTGTTTAGAGGTTGACGTAGAGCTGAATAATTTACCTAAAATTGGTATGTCGCCTAATAAAGGAACTTTAGAGACCGACTCCTGCACGTCTTCGTCAATTAGACCGCCCAGTACAATGGTCTCGCCGTCGTCAGCCATAACCGTGGTTTTCAGTTCCCGCTTATTAATAATCACGTCAACCGCAGTGGCACCGCTTAAACTGGACACTTCCTGTTCTATCGTCATTTGCACGGCGTCCCCCTCGTTAATTTGAGGCGTTACCTTTAACTTAATACCTATCTCGGTGCGATCAACCGTCTGAAAAGGGTTGTCATTGTTATCCCCCGTAGTAGAGCCACTAATAGTAGGGACTTCCTGACCGACCAGGAAGCTCGCTTCTTCGTTGTCGACGGTAACAATACTTGGCGTGGCCAGAATATTTGAACGAGTATCCTGAGTAACGGCCTGAACCACCGCTGCCCAGTCGTTCTGAATGGTGCCGAACATCATGCCGTTTACCGAGCCCAGTAAATTCGCCAGCAACGAGACATCACCAGGCTCATCCGGTTCTGTCGTCGTCACCTCGACTCCTCCATCTGTTATCCGGGTCGTCGTTGTACCTTCCCTTTCACGTGCTTGATAAGCACCCGCGGCCAAACTCCCGATAGGTACCTGATTACCATTATTATATTGAACCATACCGCCGTCTTCACTGATCCACTGCACGCCAAAGTCAACGTTATCGCCTTCCATAATTTCGACAATAATAGCTTCAACCTGAACCTGAGCACGGCGAATGTCTAAGTCCCTAATCACTTTTTCCAGCGACGCCAGCATGTCTTTTTGAGCGGTAATGACCACCGAGTTTGTCGGCTCATGCGGGCTGATACTGACCGTTTCATCACCTCCGGTACGACGGCGCTGAGTTGCATTACCGGTACCGGACTGTTGCTCGACTTCGGCCTGAATAGAACGGCTGACATCTTTCAACACCTCAACTACTTCAGGTGCTTTCGCATATTTTAAGTAGAAAACACGAGTGTTACCTTCGGTTTTTAAGTCCTGATCAAGCTGTTTAATCAACTTAACGACGCGGGCACGGGCACGGGGCTCACCGCTAACAATAACGCTATTACTGCGCTCATCAGCAACAATTTTAGGAATAAGTAACGCCGGTACGCCTTCATTATTTTTCTCGAACAGCGACTGAGCTATACGAACAATTTCACTGGCTGACGCATACTCCAGACTAATCATATCAACATCTTGATCGCCAGCCCGATCCACCCGCTCAATAATCTCTACTAAACGCTGCACGGTTTCAGCGCGCCCGGTCATCATGATCACATTTGATGGGTCATAACTGACGACCATACCGCCACCGCTTTGGTCATTTAGCTGACGCAATAAAGGAGCAAGCTCCCGTACGGAGACATTTTCTACCGGCACAACCCGGGTCACCATTGTGTCGCCCAGCATTTTTGTGTCACTACCAATAACAGGCAACGAAGAGGTTTTTGCGTCTTTATCACGAATGACTTTCAGGACACCGGACTCCATTTCAACAGTGGCAAATCCGTAGACCTCAAGAACATTAAGAAAAAACTGATAGTACTGCTCTTCATCCATCACATCATAGCTGCGCACATCTATTTTGCCCCGCACGTTAGGGTCGATAATGATGGTTTTACCTAAGTTTCGGCCGACAACCTGAATAAACTCGTTAATATCAGTATTTTTAAAACTGGCGGCATATTCTTCGCTGCTTAATGGTGAACTCATCAGTGTTAATGCCAAACCGAGAGCTCCCAACCATGCTTTTAAGCCACTCTTTGCCACTGTCATATCAATTATCCTGTTTTACCGGTAGCTCAAACGACAGTTCCATCCTTTCACCGCCGCGCTCAATTTCTATGGTGACTCGCTCTTGTTCCGACAGTTCCTGACTAGCAAGCATGGCCTGCTCCATGTCGGTCAAATCGTAGCCGTTAATAGCCACTGCAAGATCACCATTCTGGAATCCAGCATCCCGAAATAACTCGGGGTTCTTGCCTGAATTCAGTTTGTATCCTTTTAACTCGCCATTAATTTGTACTGGCGAAATATTCACGTAATCGAGTAACGACGAAGGATTATCAGCAACCTGGGCCAACTGTTGTTCAACAGTCGCATCATCATTAACCGGATTGCTGTCATCACTATCGACAGGTACCAGCGCACCAGAGTTATCTGAGTCACCTACAATTAAAGACAGTGCAGGCCTGTCCTCACCAATGTCTTCCATTTTCAACGTTTCTAATCGGCCGTTATTATCAAGAATAACGCGATCGGCATGAATCTCTTCTACAGTCACCGATGAACTGCCCAGGCTCTCACCAATAATGTAGGTTTGTTGCTTGCTGCCTTGCTGAATAATAGCTGCTGAACGTTCAGGGTTAGAGCTGGCAGAGACGCCTATCAGACGGACGTTTAATGATGTTTTCGGCGCATTTTGAACGCTTTTAGGACGGTTCCCCCGCTCTGCTGCTCCGAAAAGATTCAGCGTCGTTAAAGTCTCTAAATTCATCGAGCCAGTTGCAGTAGAATCAACCGTAACTATAGGTAACACCGCGCTGTCGTCGGGCTCTGCAGGGTTAATCAGTGACCAGGTAAACCGAGCCAGCAATACCGCAACCAAAAACCATGCGAAAGCCGTTAGCGCTTGCATTAAGCGGCGCCACATTTGAGTATCTTTAAATATTTGTTGGAGTCGGGCAGTCACTTTATTCTTATTCTTGTTACACTGACAAAAGGCGATTCATGCATTCTAGCGCAGGCGACATGAGTCAACAATCGGTTAACACAAAGTTTATAACGAATTCGTTGCGGTTTTATGACAAAAACTCGAAAAGAAAGTCCCATTCGTCTGGATAAATGGCTGTGGGCTGCAAGATTCTACAAAACCAGAGCACTTGCCCGACAAATGATTCAGTCAGGCAAAGTACATTATGATGGGCAGCGTAGCAAGCCTTCTAAGGTTGTTCAGCTTGGCGCTATTATCACTTTGCGTCAGGGCTTCGATACAAAAGAAGTTGAAGTCATGGAATTAAGTGAACAACGCCGCGGTGCCAGCGAGGCGCAATTACTCTATAGGGAAACCCCTGAGAGCATAGAAAAGCGCGAAAAAAATGCGGAAGCAAGAAAGCTTAATGCGTTGTATAATCCGCACCCGGATGGACGGCCAGACAAAAAGCAGCGCCGTCAACTTATCAGAATGAAAGACAGCGGTGAGTAAACCGCTTGTTGTCGATAAACAGGAGTGCCCATGGAATACCCAACTGATCAATTGTCACGCTACACCTTTGAAGAGCACGATGTGCGGGGTGAGCTCGTTCAATTGACCAGCAGCTACCAAACTTTGCTCCGTGGCCATGACTATCCTGCGCCAGTTCAGGAGTTGCTTGGGCAAATGATGGCTGCAGTATCATTATTAACTGCCACTTTAAAATTTGAAGGTCATATTGCAGTGCAACTTCAGGGCGATGGACCACTTAACTTTATAGCAGTTAATGGCAACCATAATCAGGAACTTCGGGGTATAGCCCGGTTAAGAGCCGAAATTGACAGCGCTGATTTGCAATCAATGATAGGCAAAGGCCAACTCATTATAACCCTGACTCCCGATACCGGTGAGCGTTATCAGGGCGTTGTCAGTGCCAGCGCCGATTCAATTGCAGCCATGCTGGAAGACTATTTTGAACAGTCAGAACAGCTACACACCCGGGTCTGGCTGCACGCCGACGGCGAACATGCAGCAGGAATGCTGTTACAGCGCCTGCCTGCAACCGGCATGGACTTAACCGGGTTCGAACATCTGGCCACTTTAACCAACACCATTACAGCCAAAGAAATTTTCACACTACCGGCTGAAGAGCTATTGCATCGTCTTTATCATGAAGAGCAAGTGCATCTGTATCCGTCACAGGAAGTCACTTTTGTTTGCGGCTGTTCACGTGAGCGCACGCTGGAGGCACTGGCCTCAGTAAGCCCGGAAGAAATTCAGGAAATTTTAGCCGAGGAAGGCGAAATTATGATGACCTGTGATTACTGCCTGACCGAGTACCGTTTTAGCCCCTCAGACTTTAATTAATAGATAAAGAAAAGCCTGCTCAATTAGCAGGCTTTCTCGTTTAAAACTATTTTTTCTTCTTCAGAAACTTCATCAAGCGTCTGCGTTTTCGCTGCTGCGACAAAGTAAGTTGGTTTTTCTTACCTTCATAAGGGTTAACCGGTTCACGGAATTCTACTTTTATTGGCGTACCCATAACGCCCAGAGATTTCCGGAAGTAGTTAATTAAATAGCGCTGATAAGCCCCCGGTAAATCCTTTACCTGGTTGCCGTGAATAATAATACGTGGTGGATTATAGCCACCTGCGTGCGCATATTTAAGTTTCACCCGGCGACCGCTCACCAGTGGCGGCTGATGCTCTTCCTGCGCCATTTCCATTATTTTCGTCAGCTTAGAGGTACTAATGCGTTGCGTTGCGCTGGCATAAGCCTCTTCAACCGACTCAAATAAATGACCAACACCTGTACCGTGCAGCGCTGAAATAAAATGCAAACGGGCGAAGTCAACGAAGCCTAAGCGTCTATCCAGCTCGCGCTTTATCTCTTCTTTGTGGTCGTTTTGCAAACCATCCCACTTATTCACCGCAATAACAATTGAACGACCGGCATTTAATGCAAAGCCAATTAAGTTGAGATCCTGATCACTAATGGTTTCACGTGCATCAACCACAATAAGGACAACGTTTGCGTCCTCAATTGCCTGCAGGGTCTTAACCACCGAAAACTTCTCGATAGCCTCACCAATACGCCCACGACGACGGACTCCTGCGGTATCAATCAGAACATATTCCCGCTCGTTCCGCTGCATAGGAATATACACGGAATCGCGAGTAGTGCCTGGCATGTCATAAACGACAACCCGCTCTTCACCTAATATGCGATTGATTAAAGTTGATTTACCGACGTTCGGACGACCAACAATAGCCAGTTTAAGTGGCAGCTTATCGTAGTCAATTTCATCATGCTCCAGCTCTTCAGACTCAACCTCCTTGGGCACGATAACATCGGGGTATTCTTCCGCTATTGGCTTAAAGCAAATTTCCAGTAACTGCTCAACACCACGGCCATGAGCCGCCGCAATACCGTAAAGTTCGCCTAAAGATAACGAATAGAAGTCGGCCATTGCCGAATGGGCATCAATACCGTCAATTTTGTTACAGACCAGGTAAACTTTCTTATTCTGCTTACGCAAATGGTCAGCAATGGCTTGATCACCAACGGTAACACCGTCACGCGCGTCCACCATGAAAAGAACCACATCGGCTTCGTCAACAGCAAGCAGCGACTGCTTTGCCATTTCTTCGTCAATGCCTTCTTCATCACCATGAATACCACCGGTATCAATAACAATAAATTGATAACCGTCGTAATTTGCCTGACCGTATTTACGATCCCGGGTTAACCCGGGAAAGTCCGCTACCAGTGCGTCGCGAGTTCGCGTTAAACGATTAAAAAGCGTGGATTTCCCCACATTTGGGCGCCCGACGAGCGCGACAACAGGTAACATCTCTTATTCATTTCCTGATTGAGTATCGAGCGCGATGATATCACCGTCCCGAGTTTGTACATACATAATGTTGTTATCCACGACAGGAGCAACATAGACTCCATCGCCGCCAACGTCGTAACGACCAACAATGTTGCCGGTTTCACTGTCCAGCCAATGCAAGTAGCCATCAAAGTCACCAACAACAATATTACCGCGATGCCATGCGGGCGCGCTTAGCTTACGCCCAAACAGCTCGGTGTTACTCCAACGCTCAATACCACCGCTCTGGTCAAGTGAGTAAACGTGGCTGTTCACATCGGTTAAGAAAATTCGGCCACTAGTCACCAACATGTTTTCAAATGCTTTGTAGTCGCGTTTCCAGCGTACTTCGCCACTCATGAGTTCAAGCGCGACCAGCTCTCCGTTAAACGCAACCATATACAGGGTAGTTTCCTGCGTAGCGGGTTTTGCGTCAACGTCGGCTAAACGTTCCAGTTCTGTACTTCCACTGGGCTTACCAATAGGCTGACTCCAGGCTTGCTGCCCACTGTCTGCAATTAGTACCATACCAGAACCGTTGCTATCACCAACGACAACACCACCACTAATAATCGCCGGAGCGGAGGCACCACGAACAGTCAGCATGGGTGTCTGATATTCATATTCCCATTGCTCTTCACCGGTTTCGGCGTCCAGACTAATAACTTTCCCACCACCAGTGTGAACGACGACACGGCCTTCGCCGACGGCTGGGTCTGACATGACCTCGTTGTTCACCTCGGTATGCCAAACAAGATCGCCAGTTTCAGCATCCAGAGCAACAACATCACCATTTTCAGTGCCCAAAAAGACACGATCATACTGAGCAACTAAGCCACCAGATATGCGCGCCGGGAAAGGGCTAGCAAATAAGCCGCTGAACCAACCTTCATCCGTAGCTTCATCAAATGTAATACGCTGACGCAAATCAATTCGCCAAAGGCGTTCACCTGTGGACTTATCAAATGCGCTGACGATGCCATTTCGGTCGGCGGCGAAAACCTTGCCATATTCAACCACAGGATTCAGTCGGGAGAAGTGCTCACCTATACCGCTTCCAACTGAGGCGTCCCATAAAACTTTTGCTTGTACTTGCTCGGAAATAGGCTGAAGTACAGCAAACTTAGGCTCTTCATCATCGTCGCCGAATATAGAGCAACCACTAACAAGAACTGCAGCAGTCAATAACAAACTGCCTTTGGTAAAGCGTTTAATCAATTGCATTATGACTTAACCAGGCTGTTGAGTTTCATTTGCAGCGCCGGAGTCAATGACTCACCAGCCTGCAATGCGCGTTCGTATGCGGCACGAGCTTCTTCGGTATTACCCTGCTCAGCCAAAATGTCGCCTTCAAGCTCTGCGGCAAAGCCCGCATAAGCTTCTGGCAACGGTTTCTTAACCAGACTTAAAGCAGCGTCAAGCTGTTCCTGAGCAATTAATACCCGAGCTAACCGGATACTGGCTAAGGCCGACATGTTTTCGTCTTCAGCGCTGTCGACTACCGACTGTAACGCAGTAACCGCTGTTGCTAAGTCAGCGCGCTCCACCGAGTGCTGAGCCAACTGCAAAGCCACCAACTGCGCGTAAACATTTTTGGGGTTCTCGCTGACAAACTCTTGCGCTTCCAGTACCGCGTTCTCGCTACCTTCAGAGAGTTCGGCCGTCAATTGCTCGTAATTTGCTGAAGCACGCTGCTGAGTTTCCAGCGTATGCTGGTCATAATAACGCCAGCCATAAAACAAACCAAAGCCAATAACCACGCCGGCAACAATACCTTTACCGTGTTCTTTCCAAAACTCTTTTAAACGTTCTACTTGTTGTTCTTCGGTATTATCCACCTGACTACCCTCTTGTCAGCGGCTGCAGAAACTCAATAAGTGCCTGCCAGCCCAGAGTTTGTTGTTCTTCAGCAGTGCGTAACGGTTTTACGGTTACCAGCTGCTGAGCGATTTCATCTGCACCGATAATGAGTGCCACTTGTGCACCCGACTTATCGGCTTTTTTCATTTGTTTCTTCATAGAACCGCCACCACAGTGGCTTACCAGTCGCAGTTCCGGTAATTCATTTCTCAGCTGTTCGGCAATTCGCGGGGCATTTAGTTCCGCTTCTTCGCCTAGCGGCATTAAGTAAGCATCAACCACTCGTCTTGGGGTGAGCTTACCTTGTTCCTGTAGCAACAGCACCAAACGTTCCATGCCCATGGCAAAACCGACTGCAGGCGTAGCCTTACCGCCTAATTGTTCAACCAGACCGTCATAACGACCACCGGCACAAACGGTACCCTGAGCGCCCAGAGCCGTGGTGACCCATTCAAACACGGTACGGTTGTAATAATCCAGACCACGAACCAAACGTTCGTTTAAAGTATATGAAATACCAGCCGCTTCCAGACGAGCCGTTAATTGCTCAAAGTGCTCTTTCGATTCAGCGTCCCAGTATTCGGATAGACTAGGCGCACCTTCCAGAATCTTCTGAGTCTTTTCGTCTTTACTATCCAGAATACGCAACGGATTGCTTTCAAGCCGGCGTTTACTGTCGTCATCCAGCTCGCTTTCATAGTCAGACAAGTAAGCTTTTAACGCATCACGGTAATTCGCCCGAGCTTCATTAGATCCCAGAGAGTTCAGTTGCAGCTCGACCTGATCGGCAAGACCAAACTCGCGCCATAATCTGGCTGAAAGCAGAATGACTTCCGCATCGGCATCGGCACTTTCTAAACCAAAGGTTTCAATGCCAAATTGATGGAACTGACGATAACGCCCCTTTTGTGGGCGTTCGTAACGGAACATAGGCCCCATATACCACAAACGCTGAATTTGGTTGTACAACAAACCGTGCTGATTACCCGCGCGCACGCAGCTTGCTGTCCCTTCCGGACGCAAGGTTACGCTTTCGCCATTGCGGTCATCAAAGGTATACATTTCTTTTTCGACAATATCGGTAACTTCACCAATAGAGCGTTTAAACAGTTGTGTGCTTTCCAGCACCGGCATACGGATTTCGCTATACCCGTAGCTTGCAGCAACGCGTCGTATTACTGCTTCAACCTGTTGCCAGGCCGGACTCTGCTCTGGCAACAAATCATTCATGCCACGAATTGCTTGGATTGTATTCGCCACGGAACCTTCTCGTCTGGTTATCGATACAGAAAATAAGCGGGTATTATAGGGACTTTGTCGATGCGGGTAAAATCAACCGTTAATTTCTTTTACATCAATTTTATTAGCTTCAATGAACTTAACCTGCTCGCGAATTTGGGCTTCCAGTTCATCCACTAAATTCTGGTTATCCAGTCGGAGTTTTTGACGTGCTCCGCCAATGTACAAACCACTTTTGTTTTTTGCGCCGGCAAGACCGACATGCGATACCAGAGCTTCGCCCGGACCATTCACCACACAGCCTATTATTGAAACATCCATTGGAATAGTAATATCTTCCAGGCGCTCCTCTAAAGCATTAACAGTGTTAATAACATCGAATTCTTGTCTGGAACAACTTGGGCAGGCAATAAAGTTGATACCCCGCGCGCGAATACGCAGTGACTTTAATATATCAAAACCCACTTTAATTTCTTCAACCGGATCGGCAGCAAGGGACACCCGCAACGTGTCGCCAATACCTTCAGCCAGCAACATGCCTAAACCAACTGACGACTTCACCGCACCGCTGCGCTTACCACCGGCTTCGGTAATGCCTAAGTGCAAAGGCTGATCAATTTTTTGTGCCAGTAAGCGATACGATTCAACGGCTAAAAATACATCGGAAGCTTTAACGCTGACTTTAAAATCGTAAAAGTCCAGCTTATAGAGAATATTGACATGCCGCATTGCGGATTCAACTAACGCCTCAGCTGTCGGTTCTCCGTATTTTTCTTGCAGATCTTTTTCTAGTGAACCGCCATTAACCCCAATACGAATTGGAATGTTACGTTCACGTGCTGCATCGACTACGGCTTTAATTCTGTCTTCGTGACCAATATTGCCCGGATTAATACGTAGGCAATCCGCGCCATATTCGGCAACTTTAAGCGCAATACGGTAATCAAAATGAATGTCAGTAACTAAAGGCACTGGGCTGCGCTGCTTTATTTGCTTAAAAGCTTCGGCGGCTTCCATTGTTGGTACAGACACACGAACAATATCGGCACCAGCTTGAGCCAGCGCTTCGATTTGCGCTACGGTCGCATCAACATCGGTTGTTTCAGTATTTGTCATGGACTGCACAGCAATCGGTGCGCCATCGCCAATAGGCACATTACCTACATACAAGCGGCGTGAAGGACGGCGTTTAATTGGATTTTCGTGCATCATAACCTTAAATTGACCTCTACTGCTCTTCTGACGGTACGGTAAAGCGCGCGACACGACCAGTCCGGAACTGGTCCATATTAAAGGCATTACCGTTAAAGCTGACATTAACAGCTTCAGGTTTACACAGTGTTACTGAAAAAGGCGCTTCGCCAGGGACTGGCATACGGTAGCCTGCAGCTTTTACACCAACAGCCTGAGTTTCACCGGAAGCATCATCAATTTTAACCCAGCATTCTTCATTAAACTCTAACACCAGGCTGGCTGAAACCGCTTCTGGTTGCGGCGACGGCTCAACAGCTTCTGACTCGACCGAAGTTTCAGCTTGGTTATCTGTCTGCTCGGCAGTTTCAGTTGGTAACTCTTGGGTATCGTTAACATCATTAGCCGCCGAATCAGTGTTAGCGGCCTGCGATTCGTCGTTATTCTCGTTGTCATTCTCGCCGCTTTCACTAACGGGTTCTTGTACCGACTCGACCGCAACATTCGTGTCATCAGCTTCAACTTCTGACTCTAATATAGCTTCATCTTCATTCGGCGCAATTTGTGGCTCTGTCGGCTGGTTTGAAATTTCAATATCACCGACGTTATCAGCTTCATCATCAGTATTTACCGGAGAAACTTCTGAACTTTCCTGCGTGCCAGTTTCGCCTTCACTAAAACCAAGATCCGGCTCTTGCCACCACCAAATAACCAAGGCCACAACAATAATGATAACCACATAAGTAATTAACATTAAGCGGTTGTCGCTTTCTTCATGCTTTTTACGTCTTGAGAAGCTCTGCATCTGGCTGCTTTCAACTTCTTTATAGCCTCTGGCTTTATAAGCCTCAAACAGCTCGGTATCGTCTAAATCAAGCAGTTTGGCGTAAGAGCGTAAATAACCTTTAATAAAGGTTGCCGTAGAGAAAGTTGAATAATCATCGGCTTCCAGTAATTCAATAATCTGCTTTCGCAAACGCAACTGGTCTGCAACCTCGCGTTGCTCTAAACCTTTAGCTTCACGGGCTTCTCTCAGAATTTCACCAGGACCTTTACTCGGCTTTTGCTCTGTTTCTTGTGCCGCTTCCGATTCTGGCTTTTTGTTATCTTGTGTTGATTCGTTTTCAGCAGTCATGATTGTAAGGGGTTTCCCTGTTATGGTTGAGCTGCGTCGTGACCTACCCGAGCCAGACATTCGGCTTTATTGGCCTCAGCTCTGGCATGATGTGGATACACTGGATCCAATGTCACTTTATCAAAATACCTGAGTGCTTTTTCCCAGTCACCAGCCACACACAGTGCAACCGCATAGTTATTGTACAATGCACCGCTCATAGGTTGCCATGATAATGTCTGTTGGTAAAGTGACAAAGCAGAATCAACGTCATTTGTCGCTAAATACCATTGCCCTAAGGCAAGATTGGCATCCAGAGACCGGGGATTGTTCGTCAATGCGGTTTGCAAATGCGGATGCGCAAGCTTCAATTTCCCTTGCGCCAAATAAGCAAGTCCAAGCTGCAACCGTACATCATTACCCACAGATACCGACTGTTCAGGGTTAGCGGTACAACCATATAGCGCTGCGGCTATCAATAATAAAGCGGTTCGCATTATCACACTCCTTGTGCCTGCGATTCTGTTAATTTACGTGGTCTTTACAGCTATTGCTTCCCCACCACGCTGTTTCTGCTGACGTTTCAGTATACGTTTTGTACGATCGATGACATCGCCCACTAATTGCCCGCAAGCTGCATCGATATCATCCCCACGAGTCTTCCGTACCATTACCGTCAAACCGTACTCCATAAGCACTTTGGCAAAACGGTCAATTCGCGAGTTACTGGAGCGTCCGTAGTCCGAACCCGGGAAAGGATTAAATGGAATAAGATTAATTTTACTCGGGGTATCTTTTAAGGTTTTTGCCAGCGCATGTGCCTGATCGGTTGAATCGTTCACATGGTCCAGCATGACATACTCTACCGTTACTTTACGCTGAGCTTTTGACTGCTCAACATAACGACGGCTGGATGCCAGAAATTCTTCAATATTGTACTTCTTATTAATAGGTACAATCTCGTTGCGCAACTCATCGTCTGGCGCGTGCAACGAAATAGCCAACATCACATCAATGCGTTCACGCAGTTTTTCCAACGCAGGAACAACACCTGAAGTACTTAACGTAACGCGGCGTTTGGATAAACCGAAACCCAGGTCATCTAACATTAGCTCCATTGCCGGAACTACATTGTTTAAGTTAAGCAAAGGTTCCCCCATGCCCATCATAACCACGTTCGTTACGGGTTTAATTCCGGTCTTGCCATAAGCCCCTAACAGCTGATTCACCCGCCATACCTGACCGATGATTTCTGCCACACTGAGGTTACGGTTAAAGCCTTGAGCCCCGGTTGAGCAGAAAGTGCATTCTAATGCACAACCAACCTGAGAAGACACGCACAAAGTAGCGCGATCACCCTCGGGTATCCATACTGTTTCCACGTCCTGACCGTCAAACAGGGTCATGGCGAACTTAATCGTACCGTCCGATGACTGCTGCTGTTCGCGAACTTCAGGCGCGCGTATTTCAGCGACTTGCTTGAGCTTTTCACGCAAGGCTTTATTAAGATTGGTCATCTCATCAAAGTCATCGACACAAAAGTGATACAGCCACTTCATTACTTGTTCAGCACGAAATGGTTTCTCACCCATTTCACGAAAGAACTCTTTAATTCCCTCACGATTCAGGTCGAGTAAGTTCACTTTTTTATCTATTGCGTTGGTCATAAAGCTCCGGTTTTCTGATGCAGCCTGACGTTTCCGTCAGGCTCTCACCTGATGCAATAGCATCAGGCTACATTCGAATACAGTCTTAGCGAGTGCGCTGGCAAACTTCTTCGTCGCTGAAGAAGTAAGAGATTTCACGTGCAGCAGATTCAGTTGCATCTGAACCATGTACCGCATTTTCGTCTATAGTTTCAGCATAGTCGGCACGAATAGTTCCTGCCAGTGCTTCTGCAGGATTCGTAGCACCCATGATGTCGCGGTTCTTACGTACAGCGTCTTCACCTTCAAGAACCTGAACAACGATAGGGCCTGAAGTCATGAATTCAACCAAAGCGCCAAAGAAAGGACGTTCTTTGTGTTCTGCGTAGAAACCTTCTGCCTGTTCTTTGCTTAAGTGCATCATTTTAGCACCAACAATGCGAAGACCAGCAGATTCAAAACGGTTATAGATAGCGCCGATTAAGTTTTTTGCAACTGCATCAGGCTTGATAATTGATAGAGTGCGCTCTAAAGCCATGGTTATAAACTCCAATAAAATTAAGGGATAAATCAGTCGCGCGGATTATACGTGAGATCGGCGCAGAAATCGAATACCCAGTGATTGTTTTTTCATTCATTCTCAGCTAGGATGAGAGAACTTATATAGCCATATAGACGTCTATTTGACGATAAGGAGTTCTGACATGGCGAACAATGAATATGAACAAGCCACTCTTGGTGGGGGTTGCTTCTGGTGTGTTGAGTCAGCCTTCCTTCAGGTAAAAGGCATTCAGTCGGTTAAATCGGGCTACACTGGCGGGCATACTGTCGATCCAACTTACGAGCAGGTTTGCAGTGGCGAAACAGGACATGCCGAAGTTGCACAACTCCAGTACGACCCGGAGCAAATCTCTTACCGTCAAATCTTAGAAATCTTTTTCACTTTGCACGATCCAACTCAGGTGAATCGTCAGGGTAACGATGTGGGTACTCAATATCGCACATCAATTTTTTATCATAACGACGCGCAAAAACGTGAAGCGGAAAGTATTATTGCGGAACTTGAAGCCGATGCAGCATTTGCAGCTCCTATCGTAACGGAAGTGACTGAGTTAGGGACTTTTTACCCGGCAGAGAATTACCACGAAAACTACTACGCCAGAAACCCGGAAAACCCGTATTGTCAGGCGGTAATTTCACCGAAGCTGGCTAAGTTCCGTAAAACCTTTGCTGGCCTGCTTAAGGACTAAGCAGCGCCTCTTAAGGTTCCGATAGTGCGGTGGATAAGCTCTACCGCACTATCGATATCTGCTTCGGACGTGTAACGCCCAATACTAAAGCGCAATGAACTCATTGCCAGCTCATGTTCAACGCCTAATGCTCTTAACACATACGAGGGTTCAACACTGGCCGACGTACAGGCCGAGCCCGATGAGAGCGCAAGATCTTTTAACGCCATTAGCAACAGTTCACCATCAACTCCGGCAAAACTGATGTTAGTAATATGCGGCACGCGTTGCTGTTCAGAGCCATTCAAAGTTACACCTTCTAACTGGCTAACCCCTTTCCATAGTCGCTGACGCAGATTTTCCACTCTTGCAGGCTCCAGTTCCAGCTCGTTACGGGCAAGTTCCGCCGCAACACCCATACCGACAATCTGGTGAGTTGGTAATGTGCCTGAACGCATGCCCCGCTCGTGACCGCCGCCATGCATTTGCGCCAGCAGCCGAACTCGCGGAGTGCGGCGTACATACAATGCCCCAATGCCTTTGGGGCCATACATCTTGTGCGCAGAAAGTGACATTAAATCAACAGGTAACGTGGCCATATTCATCGGAAGTTTTCCGGCGGCCTGTGCAGCATCAACATGAAATATTGTGCCATTTTCACGGCACAATTGACCTATAGTGGTTATATCCTGAAGCACGCCAATTTCGTTATTAACCAGCATTACGCTCACTAACACCGTATCTTCGCGCAAGGCTGAGCGGAACAAATCCATATCCAGCAAGCCGTCTGTTCCGACATCCAGATACGTCACTTCAAAGCCTTCTTTTTCCAGCTGCGCACAGGTATCTAAAACCGCTTTGTGCTCGGTTTTAAGTGTAATAACGTGTTTGCCTTTATCTGAGTAATACTGAGCTGCGCCTTTTATGGCGAGGTTATCTGACTCAGTCGCACCTGAGGTAAAAACAATTTCGCGCGCGTCGGCATTAATAAGGTCAGCAACCTGATTCCGGGCAATATCGACAGCTTCTTCTGCCTGCCAGCCGTACTTATGCGAACGCGATGCCGGGTTACCAAACAAGCCATCCTGCGTTAAACATCCCATCATTTTTTCTGCTACAACAGGGTCTACCGGCGTGGTTGCAGCATAATCAAAATAAAGAGGTAACTTAGACACTTGCTTGCTCCTGACAACTTAAAGGCAATATTATAGGTGAGAGTTTAACTTAATCTCTTCTTCACTGTGGTTATGCAACGCATTCTGCCTATTCAGAACGTCACCGACGTCCTCTTTCTTCATCAACTCGGCCAGCGTAATACCGTCAAGAAAGTCGGATATTCTGTCGCTTAACCCTTCCCACAAAGAGTGGGTCAGACAACGTTCGCCGCCCTGACAGTTAGCTTTACCCTGACAACGTGTTGCATCAATTGACTCGTCCACCGCGTGAATAACGGCACCAACAGAAATATCGTTTGCGGCACAGCCCAGACGATAACCACCACCGGGACCTCGCACACTGTCCACCAACCCGTGCTTACGTAAGCGCGAAAACAACTGCTCTAAATACGACAGAGATATTCCCTGACGCTCAGAAATATCCGCTAACGGCACGGGACCATTTGCCGTAAAAAGCGCAACGTCCAGCATAGCTGTTACTGCGTATCGACCTTTTGACGTCAGGCGCATGGTGGTTTCCTCTGCTGTTTAATTCATCGTTAATGTATTGAGATTCTACATTCCCGACTATTTTAGTCAAGTATTACCCGTTGATTTGTCCACAGAGGCTAAGATGCCACGTAAAATATTAATTTCATTTTCTTCCGGGCGGGCTCGGTTAAATAAACGACGCAATTTCGTCATGACTTGTCCGGGGTGCTGAGGAACAATGAACCCAGTCTGACCCAGAGTCTTTTCAAGATGCTCATAAAACCGTTCTAAATCTTCAGCGCGCGGGTACTCCGGTAAATTTTCCGGAGCGCGTTGTTTCGATTCCAGCCACTGCATGCGTAGCTCATAACTTACAGTCTGCACCGCCATAGCCAGGTTCAGCGAGCTGTAATCGGGGTTAGTTGGTATGTGTAAATGAAACTGACTTTGCTGTAGCTCTTCGTTGGTTAATCCACTGTTTTCACGGCCAAATACCAGAGCAACCTGATGCTGACTGGTCTCCTCCAATACTTTTGCCGCACACTCTCGCGGGCCTAACAGCGGCCAATCCAATGTTCTATTACGAGCGCTAGTGGCAATAACCAGACCACAGTCGGCTATAGCTTCCTGCAGAGTATCCACAATAGTCGCCGACGCCAGAATATCGGTTGCGCCAGCGGCCAACGCCGATGCGTGACTGTCAGGCTCCTGCACAGGGTCAACTAGGGTTAATTTAGACAACCCCATAGTCTTCATGGCACGGGCGACAGAGCCTATGTTTCCGGTATGAGACGTATTCACCAGAACAATACGAATGTTATCAAGCATGGCGTTTCCCTTGAGTTTTTCTCGGCTTATGGAAAAGTTTGGCATGATACCGTAACACTGGTATGATCCGCGACCGAAAATTGTTCTTTTACAGCACAGGTAATTGGTATGCATCCGATGTTAAATATTGCGGTGCGCGCAGCGCGTGCGGCCGGCAAAATTTTAGTTAAAAATTTCGACCAGGGCAGTCCTGTTGAAGCCGAATCAAAAGGTTTGAACGACTGGGTTACTGATATGGATAAAGCCGCAGAGCAGGCTATTATCAACACCATCAAAAAGTCTTACCCTGATCACGGCATCATCGCAGAAGAAAGCGGTACTCAAGCTGGAAAAGAAAACGACTTCCAGTGGGTTATTGATCCGCTAGACGGCACCACCAATTACATGCGCGGTATCCCCCATTTTTGTATCTCTATAGCGTTGCTTCACAAAGGCTCTGTTCAACAGGCCGTTGTTTACGATCCTATGCGCGAAGAATTATTTACCGCTACCCGCGGCGCCGGTGCGCAGCTAAATGGTCGTCGTTTACGTATTTCACCTAAAGTGGAATTAAAAGGCGCTATTTTAGCAACGGGTTTCCCGTTCAAAATGAAAAACCGTTTACCGGAATACCTGGAAATGTTCAGCAAGTTGTTTGAGCACTGTGCCGACGTTCGTCGCGCAGGCGCAGCAGCACTAGATTTAGCTTATGTTGCGGCAGCACGCCACGATGCATTCTGGGAAATGGGTCTTAAGCCCTGGGATATGTTGGCTGGCGAATTATTGGTTCGCGAAGCCGGTGGCATAGTCAGTGACTTTCAGGGTGGCCACAACTACATTCAGTCGGGCAATATAGCAGCCGGTGCGCCAAAAGCATTAAAACAAATGCTGGCACAAATTCGCTAAGCTCTTTCTAAAAACAAGAGCAGTAAGCCCAAAAGCAAAACGCCGTCTGAGCTAACCCAGACGGCGTTCTTTTTTATAGTTCGATTTCTTCTAAATCGAGTTCAAGCGAGTAATCCATATCAGAGAGTTCTTCCCGCAACCGGTACTTCTCTTTTAGTTGTTCTATTTCACGCCATTTACGTTTTGCCGCGCGACCCTTACCAGACTTGTCATTAACCTTTTGCAGTTCTTCTGAATGATCCATGTTATGACCCTCTGCTTTTTTGATACAACTTTTTTAATTATGGTATTTAGCGCTGCAGTTAATCTGTTTGTTAACAAAAAAACCACAACTCATAAGTACCACACACCAGGCCACATTAAAAGAACTTTGTTACGCTTTTGTTAACAAATGATGGCGAAGGTGTGAAGAATTAGGTGAGCAATTCAACTTGCGGATAATGCGTTTTGAAAAATTCGCGGACTGAACCGAGCTGCTGAATGGGGAATAGATGGTCACTCGAGACTTGATAATTAAAAGGGAACTGTAAAATAGCGTATTCCTCGTCGTATTCGCCCACCGCTACGCGTTTCAGCTTTTTATTGGGGACTTGTTCCAACCCAACACGTAACTTTTCACCATTAACATCCAACAAAGTCATGATATTTTTAACTTTGTTCTGCTCTCGATCTCTGGGGCTAATGAGCGACGCAGAGGCAACGATTACGGCTACGAACAAAACTGCAAATCCCTGGCCGATAAAGTGCAAGACCATAAAGTAACTAAGGTAAATGGTTAATAACCAGAGCCAAGCAGGAATGCCTTTGGTTTTCCGGGCCAGCCTCGCCCTAACGGTTTGTTCTTTATACATCTTTCAGCTCGTCATTTGTTTAAGTTCTATTAATTGTTGAACGACTTTCTCAACATTTGACGGTGCCCGTTTGGGCTGATAATTCAAAATATACTCGACCAATCCTTTACGTTCAAGAACGGGAACGCTGGGAGGTGAAGACAGCTTAACCCGTGCGCTGCGGTGTGAGAAAAACACAACGCCGTCTATCCATATAGATGCGCGGTTTTTCTTCAAATGCTCAGCCAAAACATGAATTTGTTTTTTTAACTGTTTTATTGGATTGCGAACTTTCGCTGTATATCGGCCACCTTTACGACCTACTTTATGGGCTACCCAATTAGAAGATTGCTCATCTCCCGTTACTTTAGAGTTGTTATTTTTCACTTCTACTACAAACACGCCGTTAGGGCCCACAACAATTAAATCCAGCTCCGTGAAGCCGCGTTTTGCTCGCGAATTGGGTACATCAATCTGGTTAAACAAAACATAGTTATCGGGGAGTTTCTCTAAAAGCTGCAGTGTTTTTAATTCGCCTCTGGCGCCCGAACGCTTAGTGGATGCTGCTCCAATAATGCTGAAGAGGTAAATTAGTCCGACAATCCACCAGAAATTTGGTAATTTGTACATTAAAAAACCCGCAATAGGCGCGCCAATAATAGCGACCCATACGCGGGCTTTATTCACTTCTTGCGAAAGACGATTTTTGGTTATGTACTGCGTGTCGGCCATGACAATTTGACTACTTTTCCTTGCAAATAAGGGGCTATATTAAACCATCAAAGCAGACATCCGTCAGCTTTAACCCTTAGTTATCGGCTGGCTCCTTCAGCAGAATAAAGTGTTCGATCAAACGAATCATCAGCTCTTTTTGATTTGGTAAGCTCTCAGCTACCAGTAGTGCCAGAGCCACGAGAGTGTTGTCGTTAATCAACCGCTCAACAGGCTTAGCTAATAAATGCTGATTTAATCGCAGATACCACAAAAATAGGAAAGAACCCGAGCGTTTATTACCGTCGGCTAAGGGATGATTCTTGATAACAAAGTACAACAGATGGGCAGCTCGGCTTGCTATGTTGGGGTAAAACAACTCATCTGCAAAACCTTGTTCTATCGTCGCTAATGCCGAGGAAAGTCCATTGCCACGAACCTGTCCGAATAATTCAGTGGCTTCGCCTTTAGCTATAAGTGTTTTTCTAAGCTGTTGAATGGCATCGGCTGCATTATCTGGATCCAGAGCCTGCATACCATTTTGTCTGGTGCCTATTTCCGCTAAAACTTGCTCGTCATAACCTTGCAGCAGTGACCAGGAACGAGCGTACTCACTTATAACCTGAGCAACGGCTTCACCAGCTTCAGATACCAAGCCTTGGTTGCTCAGTGTACGACTGAGTAGATTCAGAGCCTGTTCAAACTCAACGCCCCGCTCTTGCAGCCGACGTTGGTTTAAAGTGTAGCCTTCAACTAGGTGCTCTTTTAATATTCGGGTTGCCCATTGGCGGAACTGTGTCGCGCGTTTGGAGCTCACGCGGTAGCCCACAGAAATAATGGCATCAAGGTTGTAATGTTTTACACGACGGCGGACTTGTCGTTTACCTTCTTGCCGAACTACCGAGAAATCCTCGGTAGTTGCCATTGCTTCCAGTTCATCTTCCCTGTAAATATTCTTCAGGTGCAAACCGATGTTATCGGTCGAGGTATCGAATAGTAATGACATCTGAGCTTGGTTCAGCCAAACTGTATCCTGTTCCAAAGCCACTTCCAATTGTGCCTGCCCATCCTGGCTCTCAAATATTTGAATTTGCTTGTCGTTCACGCTTTATTCCTCATCCTTGAGCTTTGTGTCTTCACCAAGCACTCTTGCATAGTTAGCATTTCTTCATTCGGCCACAATGCTTTCATTAAACCACCAAAGCAGTCATTCGTCAGCTTTAATCCCTTACTGCTTTTGCCTTATAGCCTCAATCAGCTCGTCTTTTGTCATTTGGCTGCGGTTATCAATATCAAGCTGTTGCGCCCTATTGTATAACTCATCTTTGGTGCGCTCTTCCAGTCGGGTATTGGGGTTACCTGTCCCCTGAGTAGTGGTGTTATCGGTAACCCCATCTTCGCGTCGCTGCTTATTCACAGTGCGGCTGGCAATTTCCTCTGCTTCGTCTTCACTCTTTCCGTCATCCAGCTGTGACTGCTTAATATGCTGATACATACGCTCGTCTTTGTCGCGCCAAACGTCTGGCATGGTTGCCTCCTTTCTCAGTCAGTCGTTAATTACTGAGAGTCCCGGCCACGTTGCTCTGGGGCTATCTGCTTATCTTTCTGCGAATGAGTGTCATGAGTTGAATTTGGCCGACGGTGGTCTTCACGGCTCTGGTTTTCTTTGTCCTGCTGTGATTGCAGCTTCCGCTTTTCTTCTTCGCTAAGATCTTGCTCGTCTTTTTTAATTTTCGGATTCATTGGCCCAGTCATAAAGCCTCCTTAATCGTTAAAATGTCAGTGCGTTTTCTCAACTTCTTCATTATCAAGTGTAGTACAGCACATCTTAAAATAAAGATACGCGGGGCATCTTTACGGTTTGTAGAATAGAGTCGGTGTAGCCGTAAAGATCTGATCCACAAAGGCTAACGTAATTCAGTAAAAGACATTAAGTAGCCTGTTTATGAACCTGACTGAATCTGAAGTATCACGCGTTATTGAAATGGCGTGGGAAGACCGCACGCCATTTGAAGCTATTGAAGAACAATTTGGCCTGCAGGAAAAGCAGGTTATTAAGTTTATGCGTTCGCAACTTAAGCCGGGCAGCTTCCGCTTGTGGCGGGAACGTGTATCGGGGCGCAATACTAAACATCGTAAACTGCGCCCCGCGGAAGTGTCGCGCGGCTACTGCCCAACACAATATAAACAGCGTTAGGCAATAACCTACTAAAGCATACTTTTCAGAACCGTGTCCTTGCGAATAAAGTGATGATGCAAGGCAGCTGCAACATGCAAAGCAACCAGTGCCATAAGAGCTATTGCCAGCCAGCCGTGCAGTTCCCGGAATATGGCATAGTTCTCAATATTGACAGTAAGTGCCGACGGTAAGCGGAACCAGCCAAATACGTCAATTGGCCGCCCGGCAAAGTACTGCATTAAGTACCCTGAAATTGGCATGGCGAACAACAGCAAATAAAGCAGCCAGTGAGAAGCCTTGGCGACAAATGTCTGCAAGCTTGATAAGTCTCCGGGTAATGCCGGAATTTGATGGAACAAACGATTCATTAAACGTGCAATAACCAGTGCGGCCGCCACAACACCAAAGGCTTTGTGCACGGTTAAAATGCTTAACTGCCAAGGTTCTAAAGAACGAACCATCAATAGACCAGCCGCCAGCATCGAAATAACCAAAGCCGCCATAGCCCAGTGGAACAAGCGCATCGACAAGGAAAACTGTTGTGTGTTATTCATTACCCTGGTCCTCCCGCTCGCCCATTAACGCTTCTTTTGCTCTGCGCCTATAAGACTCAGCATAAGCCGCGGAACGAGCCCGTAGTATGGGATCTCGGGTTGCCTCAATACCGGTTGGTAACACCAGAGGATCGTAATTTATACCGTGGCATTCACCCTGTAACTGCGGCGTTACCCCGGTAATAACAATTTGTCCCGCTGTAATCTTCTCACGGCTGTCCGGCCATGCTTTTGCTGGATTGTTCTCATCATCTTTCTCATTTGCCAAAGTAAAAACCCAGTCGAAAATGATATTTTCTTTCGCTACCCGGTTGGTAATTTCCTGGTGCAGAGCATCCACACCCTCTAAGTTGTCAGCAGAAACTGAAACCGTCGGCTGCATAGTCCAGCGCACGGCTTGCTTTTCACCGTTTGAATTCACCAGATAAAACGCGTTAATACTGTTATAAGTCTCGGCAGCAAAGCTTCCGCCGGGTTGATATTGCGCTTTCCAGCTTAAAAAGTCACTGCTCTCCGGGTGTTCGGCAAAAAACGTTTGTATTGCTTTGGGGCCTGCCTGAATCGCCTGAATTTGCTGATAAAAAGTATGCGGATCTTTAACCGCCATAACTGGCGGCGTATTCATTGCAATACGCCATTGCTCGGTCGAATTCATGGCAAAGCTCAGAGCTAAACTGCGTACCGGTGCTTTTAAGTCAGGCGCTGTTGGATTATTACCGGCTACCGAAAATCGGCCGATAAAAGACATGGATCCCGTTTCAAATAGTGCCGTTTTTGAATAGCTGGCTAACTGCCCGTTTGAACGAAACTCACCACTAACGCAAATGCCTTTTGCGTGAGCACGCCGAAAGCCTTCATGGGCGGTTTCTCCCTGCTGTAAATTCACAAACTCTTGCGCACTAACTTTGGGGGGATCATCGGCTGCCACGCTCATTATTGGCGCCAACAATAATGCCAGATATTGTTTTTTCATGTCGAAAGTACTCTTGTTATCATTCTTTCGGTTAGAGTATATCAGTCAATCGAGCACTGCGAGCAGCGCTCTTTCCCTGTTAGCAGCTTCGAAATACGGTTACGGTAACGCGCGAAAAACAAGTAGGCTTTATCGGCAAACCAACGAATGACAGGCCAGCGTAAAGCCGCGATCATCCAGCCTTTACCCACCTGCGACCAGGCCGCATAGGTTACATCCAGACCATAAATCATTTCACCGGAACGGGTCTGCCCGTGTAAATACTGGTTAGCCTTAGCAACGTCTACTGCAGGATAGCGCTGATTAAAATCCGGCTCGTTAATATTCTCAAACTGGATGTTTCGTTGTTCGTCCAACTTCCTTAAATGACGCATTTCTTTCACGCATAACGGACATCCACCGTCGAAGAAGATAACAAGTTTTGAGCTTTGCTCTGACATTAGAACCACCGTTTTGCGAATTACACCTTCTTATACGTTGTTTTTGCGTATTTGACTCATAATGTAATGCGAAAATCGGTCTGCAAATGCCTAAGGCTTATTTTCCCCGCTGGTCATCAATGGTATAAAGTTAAGTCTCTATAACAAAAACATAAACCATTCATCAGCTAAGGAACCTCAGCAGTTGTTAGTTTTCGACAAGGTCAGTCAGTTTAACGGGCATCGGTGTATTTTCCGTCATTTATCCTTAACTGTTGATGCGCCCCGCGTTTGCATTACCGGCCCCAATGGCATTGGCAAAACCACTCTGCTTTTATTAGCGGCAGGGCTTATCTCCCCGCGAGAAGGGGAAATTACCTATCAGAAGCAAAATGTTCTTCTGACAAGCAGTAAAAAGAACATAGGCATAAGCGCCAGCAAAGTTGCCTTACCAGCATTTATGACGGTGAAGGAGTTACTTAAATTTCACGCGCTGCAATTTAACTGCCCTACTAACAAATGGACCAGCGAGTTTGGGCTGGAGCCATATCTGGCAACTAAAGTCTCAAACCTCTCTCTTGGTAACTATAAAAAGCTGAGTTTAATTACCGCCTTAATGCATAAACCCGATCTGCTGCTACTGGATGAACCCGGTAATGGGCTTGATGAGCAAACTCGGGCGGTGCTGGAAAAGGTTTTGAACAGTTATCCGGGTCAGATTATCGTCGCCAGCCACGAGACTGTATTTTCGGACAATACCGACGTGCAGCACATCGCTCTGGAAAACATCATTGATGGTGCGGTGTGAGTTACTGGTTATTTCGAATCAGAATTTACCATGAGTCACTGAAGCAATGGCTGGACAGCCTTAGACAAATTAGCATGGGACTGGTGGCACTGTTTCCTCTCGCCCTGCCAGCACTTATTATGCTGCCGCTTTTGTCGATAGGCATTATGGCCAGCCCGGAAACCAGCGCATCGGTTTATCTGAACACCCTATGGGGCTATTTGTTGTTGCTGTATAGCTGGATGAGTTTTCAGCGGGACGGTATTTGCGCCACCCACTACCAGCTTTATATAAAATCATTGCCGACCAGGCCGCTCGTCAAATCCTTCAGTAACTTGGGGTTAATACTGTACGGAGCAAACTTTTTTATTCTGGGGCCGCTGGCTTTACTGCTTATTGTGGCGTTTCAGCAAAATGGAAGGCTGTTGTCCGGCGACGAGCAGCTTTGGTTTGAGCTAATTCCTTTAACGGGTGTCGTGGTCTTCGCTGCTTATTACGGTTTTGTTGCCGTTAACAACAGGCTTCCCTGGTTCAGCTTGCTGCTTTTTCCATTTCTTGCTTTTGCATTGCCCTGGGAATTAACCAAACCCGAATGGCTGCTACTGTGGAGCGCCGCAATTCTGGTTGAGCGTTTTATACCAAGCTTCTCAGTAGCACCCGGTAAATGGCCGAAAGGGCTGTTTCGGTTGCTTTTACAAGCCGACATCGACTCCCCCAACGGCGAGAAGTTAAGACTGGTGACTTTGCTACTGCTCATCGCTATCACTCGTCTCAGCGTTTCTCAAATAGCACCCGAAACGCAGCCATACCTTCTTAATTTGGTTAGTTTTGTCAGTGCAATATTATTAGCAAGTAGCTTATTCGGAACTCAGGCCCTTAGAAAACACTATCATTTGTATTTGAGCAGCTTGCCGGAAAAGCCGTTAGTTCAGCTGGGTAAAAGCGTTATTTATGCTTTTATTAAAGCGCTGGCAGGCGTGTTGCTTATCCTGCTATCGGGTATTTTTACAGAACAACAATGGACATTATGGCTATTGTTTTATATCAGCACAGCGCTTGGCATATTATTGCGGCCGCAGTGGTTTCTGTTGTTTCCCTGCGTGGCAGCACTTCTGGTTTTTCTGTCTTCGGCTGCATTGTAAAAACAATAGCCATTTTGCTTAGCTCATAATACGACATTGCCGCGCTGCCAACTTTAGTGAGCAATGCTAGTCTCTTTATGACACCTGGCGCAGACGCGCTGTAACTCGCTCCAAAATAAGAGGCAAGGATGCCAAAACTCTCTAAAATTCGTTTCATTTACTTAGCGGCATTTTTTATCGCTGCTTTTTGTACCTTCCCCGCAGCCGCATGGCAGGACTCAACGCAAACACAGCTCGCAAAAGTGTACGAACAGGACACAACCATTCCCATTAGAAACTACTTAGTAAGTGAAAAATACGACGGTATCCGGGCCATTTGGACAGGATCGCAACTACTGACCCGACAAGGCAATCTGATATCAGCTCCGGAATGGTTTACTGCACCACTACCCGCCGTTTGGCTTGACGGTGAGCTGTGGACAAAACGCCAGAATTTTGAGGAATTAAGTTCTATTGTGCGAACCCAAACACCAAAGAATAACCGTTGGCGGCAAGTGAAATATATGGTGTTTGATATGCCTGACGCGCAACTGCCTTTCGAGGAGCGATACAAAAATTATTCAAGCTTAATTGAGCAAATAAACGCTGAGCATATTAGGCCGGTTAAGCAGCAACGGTTTCATTCCAATCATGAGTTAAGCGAACACCTGCAAGCCATGGTTGATCAAGGCGCAGAAGGCCTGATGTTGCACTTAGCTACAGCGCTTCATCAGTCGGGTAGAAGCGACGCTTTATTAAAATTAAAACCCTATTTCGATGAAGAGGCAGAGGTTATCGCCCATTTACCCGGCAAAGGTAAATACACCGACATGCTCGGGGCGCTGCGCGTGCGCAATCAGCAAGGCATTGAGTTCTCTATTGGCACCGGCTTCACCGACGCCGAACGCGCTAACCCTCCGCCTGTCGGCAGTATCATTACCTACAAGTATCACGGCTACACCAGTAATGGCGTGCCACGCTTTGCCAGCTTTTTACGAATTAGGGAGGTTGTAGAGGGTGAATAAGCTTTTAGACACGGTGCGTATGCAAAAAATACAAAGAAACCACGAATTGACAACGTTGCGCAACACGCTACACTAAGAGCTCATGATCAAAACTTATCACTGATATCTATTATGTTTAACCCAGCCCACCCAGGCGAATTTATTCTAGCAACTTATATGCAGCCTTTTGGCTTGAGTTGCCGGTATTTAGCTACAAAGTTAAATGTTTCTCCATCCACTTTAAACAGAGTTTTGAAATGCCAAAGTGGTATAAGCCCTGAAATGGCGTTGCGTTTATCGAAAGCTTTGGGCAGAAGCCCGGAGAGTTGGCTAGCGATGCAGGATGCATACGATTTATGGCATGCCGGAAAAAATTTAAGTTTAGATAAGGTTCAAAAGCTTGATCTTACAGTCGCATCATAAATGCCTAACAGGCTCGCGATAAGCTGAGCTTTGAACAGAGTCCCGCATCCAGTCAATTCACCGCCAACAACTGGACATTACTTTACAAGATGGCGGTAGCGGTATGAGCGAACAGCAACTTGAACACGCGCTTATCCCCTTTTACAGCACTAAAGTCAGAGGCTCAGGTATTGGCTTAACACTGTGTCGCGATATTGTCGAAGCCCACGGAGGTAGCATTAACTTAAGTAATCAACCGAGAGGGCTTGAGGTTAAGCTTTTGCTTAAACTCCCATCATAACGTCCCAAAACGAGTATTGATATTTGTACTCCAGTGGAAGCGTATAAGACACCGTCTTTTCTTTTCCATTAATGATGAGCTTAAAACTGACTTTTTCCAGGAGCTTTTCAGGCATGCCCTTTTCGTAGTGCAAAACAACAGACTCCCGGCAACCCACCTTACCCGCGCATTTAGATATCGTTGACTCAACCTTTAACGGCTTGAAAAGCTCACCCGATTCAGAATAGTGCTCCAGAACCACCGACTCGGGTATAAGCTCTACGCCGGACTCACCACTCAAATTGAAGCTTAAAAATGATTTTCTCCAGGTCGACTCCGGCGTTCCTTGATGACTATTGTACACATCGTTCAAATGCGTAATCTCGACCAAATCGCTAAACCGACTGTCTGCGTTTACTTTATAAAGAGTGCTGTAAAACTCGTACTGGTTGCCATCATTGTCAGCATACTTATTTTTATAGGGAACAGGTGACCCACCCCGCTTTACGGCATAGTTGTAATGCCCGCAACCAGCGAGCAATAAAGAGGCCAGAGCTGTCAAAATTGTCAGTCGTTTCATAATAAGGTCTCGACACCGTGTAGCCGATTTTCAAATATTTTAAAGTACGCAGTCATCTGCGCAGTAGCAACATATTTTACAATAAAGGCAACTGCTGACCCCTGCGTTTTTCTTGCCCGTAGGCTCAAGAGCTGGTTAGACCTGCCGATAAAGATGAATTATTATTGACTGGAATATCCAGATGTTTAATCGCCGCCTCAAAAATGAATTCGAAGATCAGCGTAAAGAATTAGCAATGCTCCGCCAACTGGCTAGCCAGATGGATCGTGGCATGCTGTCCATCACACTGAACTCCGACTTCTGCATATCTGCCGTAAACCAAAGCTTTGCTGATGTTCTAGGCCACCAGCGTGAACAGCTGTTAGGGCGACCCATGTCAGAGATTGTACCAGCTTACGTCCCGAAGCTAGCTTGTTTTCGAGACTTTAATCAGGCCGTTGCAAAGCTCGCACCAATAAGCGATGACTACCGCTACTTGCGCGCTGATGACTCCCTTGCCTGGCTTCGTATCAGTTGGCTTCCGATACAGAACGAGGACGGCAAACTATCCCATGTGCAGGGGTATGGCCGCGATGTAACCAAAACAATTGAAGGCAAAAAAGAGAGTGAAGCATTCATTGATGCACTGATCCGCTCCACTGCGGTTATTCAGTTTAACCTTGATGGTACCGTAATTACCGCAAACGAACAGTTTCAAGAGGCCATGGGATACCGGCTCGAACAAATTGCAGGCAAACACCACCGTATATTCTGTACACCAGAAGAGGTTCAGTCGCCCGAATACGCCGCCTTCTGGAAAAAACTAAACAACGGTGAGTATGTAGCGGGCCGCTTCAAGCGCGTCGACAGCCGTGGCGAAGAAGTTTGGCTTGAAGCTACTTATAACCCGGTTTACGACGCCGAGGACAACTTATCTAAGGTTGTAAAATTTGCCAGCGTGGTCACCGACCAAGTGGAACGGGAAGCTCAGGTAAGAGAAGGTGCAAGCGTCGCCTACGACGTTTCGCAACAAACTGATGTAAGCGCCCAAAAAGGCTCCGCGGTGGTCCAGAAGACGGTCGAAACCATGCAGCAGATAGCCAGACAAATGCAAGGGACGAGCGAGAGCATTGAAGCACTGGGTAAACAGTCCCTGCAGATAAATGCCATAGTGCAAACCATCGGTGGTATCGCAGAGCAGACAAACCTGCTGGCACTAAACGCAGCTATTGAGGCCGCCAGAGCCGGTGAACAAGGGCGCGGATTTGCCGTGGTTGCCGACGAGGTTCGGAATCTGGCTGCCCGCACCAGTAAAGCCACAGAAGAGATTGTAAAAGTAGTCGAGAAAAATCAGACTCTCTCTGATGAGGTGATGCGTCAAATGTCCAGTACCCGAGAGGAGGCAGAACAAGGCCTGGAATTAGCCAACCAGTCGGGTGCCGTCATTGTAGAGATTCGGGAAGGTGCCAAACAGGTGGTCAACGCTGTAGAACGCTTCGCCAATGAGTTGTAGTAAAAATACATTGAAACCATGCTCCCGGGGGAGCCAATTTAGAGAGTGCTCCCCCTTCTTCTCAAAGGCGTACGGCCGCCGCAGTGTCTGTGATAGTCAAACACGCTCTTCAGTTCTGAGCGTCAGCACTTCGTAGTCATCCGCTTGCGCTAACTCTGCATCCGTAACCTCAAATACTGTTACTCCAATATTTGGAGTTCATTATAAAGAATGTTGCTCCCACTGGGATCGGTTTATCTTATACAAAACATGATCGCAAAGCGGGTGAGAAGGTTCTAAGTCCGGATGCTTAAAATTACAGGCATAGGACATTCCAATTTTTTTCATTACGGCTTGAGAACGCATGTTGTGCGCCGTCGTAAAAGAGACCACCTCTTCTAAACCCAAGTGAGTAAAAGCATAGTGCAGTGACGCTTTAGCAGCTTCAGTCGCGTAACCCATGCCCCAATATGGTTTCGCCAGGCGCCAGCCAACTTCAACACATGGTGAGAACGGCATATTCTCTTTGGGGGTATGCAACCCGACGAATCCAATAAATTTACTCTGACCAGGGAGCTCTGCAGCCCAGAAGCCCCAACCTCGATCAGCAATGAGAGACTGAATTCGTCTTCCCCCGCTGTAACTTTCTTCCTCCGTTAAAAGCTTCGGAAAAAACTCCATCACGTCCTTATCACTGCACATATGCGAAAAGGGCAGGAGGTCTTCGTCATCCCATTGCCTAAGTATCAGTCTTTCCGTTCTAATCATAATTCATGTCATTTGATGCCATGTTTGCTAAATGCTTATCTCTTTTACTATTGCCCACAAGGAAAAGACTATGCTGACAATAAAGCCCAGGGCCACGAGCCCTAATAAGGTGTAGAACCCGACTCGAAAGGCGTTCAAAATGCATTCGTAAACTACGGACAGCGGTGGCTTTGCTTTTAATAGAAGGCTTCCTGTCCGAGAATTCGCGCTAAAATAGGCTGTGTAAATTGAATACAATACACCCACCGCCATCCCAACATAAGTGACTGAGAAATATGCTTCAAGAAAATGTATCCAGCCCACTTTTTATCCTATATACATGTAATGCTCTTTAAACAGCGGCTCAGTTTACAGCGTCCGATGCCTTCACTTGTTAACAGATTCTAATCGACTTTCGAAATGAATTCACGAACCTCGTCAGAACGTAATGGCCTCACTAGACGAGCCACTTCATTGCCATTGTGCAAGAGTATCAGAGTCGGCCAAAGCTTTACCTTGAATGCGCGCCCCAGAGGTTTGCCCTTGCCGTCGTATATTTTAATATGACGTAGCCCTGCACGCTCAGTTATTGCTTCTTTTATCGCGGAATTTGCCGCCTGACAATGTCCACACCAGGGCGCGCCAAACTCAAGTACAACGTCACCGGATAACTCGCCAGTTTGTTCAAAGGTAAACGCTTCTTCCGCGTAATCGGAGTTAGAGCCAATATCGTCGATTTTCATCCAACTTACTCCTCACCAAGCTCGGACATCCGCAATAGCTGACTACTGCGACGCACAGTCAGAATATCAACCTGATCTTTGATGCTGTAAATAACCCGATACGATCCAAATATCAGCTCCCTGATGCGAGATGAGCTCACCTCAGGAACCATGCGTCCACTTTTAGGAAAATCAGCTAACCGCTCAACCGTGGCAAATAAATCATCAACCCAATGTATCGCAGCCGCCGGATTATCTTCTGCAATATACCAGGCTATGTCCTCTACACGCTCCAGCGCAAGCGGGGACCAGATAATCTTCATTGAGCAAGCCTACTCAAAACCCGAGCCTTCGCATCTTCATGCGAAATACCGTTCCCGGAAGCAATCTGTTCTTCCGCCTTGTACACCTCTTCTAGTATTTCCAGACGTTGTTGCATCTTCTCATATTCGTGAACATCCACCAGTACTGCAACGCCTCGACCTCTTTGTGTCAGCACTATAGGACGACGGGTTTCATGGAGCTGCTTTACGAATGTGGCTACCCCTGCACGAAATTCAGACAGAGGGCGGATATCTTCATCTACTCGAACCCTTGACATGGAAATCACCTCAGTACTTTTTAATGTACATCAAAGAGTACAATAGGACTTTAAAGCAAGCAAGGTATCTGTGGAAAGAACCAACGCTCGGCTAAAGAGATGCCTGAGCGAAATAAAGCAACTTGTTAAGCTCCTTTTCAGACCAGTGCTCCAGTTCAAGGACTGCAGCGTAGGGGTCTCCAGAAATTCCCATAACCTGACAAATAGCAGGTTCTGTTTTGAGACCGCTTTCTTTAAGCTGCCGTATCCTGTCGATGAACTCATTGCCCCCGATTTTTACAAGGCGTTTCATCACCTGATAATGGCGAAATGCAGCCTGCAACTCCACTGGAGTTTCTGATGCATATACTTCAATTAAAAATTGATTACAGTGAAACTGACCTAAAGCGTGATCTTTGCGTGGCCTCATGCTGTATGCTTCATAGCCGGAGTATGCCGATTCAAATGTCTCGATAAACGCTTCCTGCTCCTGGTAAGTACAAACGATATCGATGTCGCTTTCTTTCGTATCCAGAGAAACAAATATCGTACTAACAACTTCCGGCGAGTATGCGTTGAGTTTTATCAGAATTCCTGATTCTTCTATCGCTTTTTTGGCGCGGACGATCTTGCTATTCATTTTGGCCATTTTTGGGATTCATATAGCATCTATCTATATTGTGCCGATACAACAATAAATGAGCAATAATACTGATAAAAATCAGCGTTAGGTTAAACTAGAACTAAAGGTAAAATCGTTTATCAAAAAGCCCTATGCGAGACAAACCATGAACTCAACCAAAATTAATTACATTGAACTTCCGGCGCGGAGTCTTGAAGCAACCAAGCGCTTTTTCCAACAGGCTTTTGGCTGGGAGTTTGTAGACTATGGTCCGGAATACGCGGCTATTCAAAACGCCGGAATTGACGGCGGCTTTTACCAATCAGATTTAGTTGCACAAACATCAACTGGCAGCGCATTGGTGGTTTTATACAGCAAAGACCTTGAGCAAAGCCTGAAAAGCGTTGAGGATGCAGGCGGTAAAATCCTAAAGCCTATATTTGATTTTCCCGGTGGTCGGCGTTTTCAGTTTACCTGCCCAAGTGGAAATGAGTATGCAGTATGGTCAGAGTAGTCACACAAATACCAAACGACGCCCTCAAGCACCTACGTGCCCGCATGGACAGCTATCATGTCATTACGGAAAGCTGTTGGCAGAAATTTCAGAGCTTGCTGAGTTATCACGAATACGCTCGTGGCGACTTAATTTATTCTGTGGGTGAGCATCCCGACAGCTTTAGCTTTATCCATAAAGGCTTGGCGCGGGTGTTTCATTTGGATGAAAACGGTCAGGAGTACAATAAGCGGTTTTTTAGTGAAGGTGAGTTCCCCGCCTGCATGACCTCGTTGTTAACGGCTACGCCTTCGGCATTAAGTGTTGAATGCTTAGAAAACTCAGCCGTACTACAAATTAACTTTCATGGTTATCGGCAGTTGCTGGAGCAAAGCCCTGACTTAATGCGTTATCACATCCTCTATTTAGAAAAGAACTGGCTGCTGGAAAAAGACGAGCGCGAAAATGCCTTTGGTCAAACCACGGCAGGCAAGCGTTACCAAACTTTTGTAGAACAACTTCCGCATCTTGTTAGCCGGGTGCCTCAATACCACATTGCCTCTCACCTGGGTATAACACCGGTGCAATTGTCACGGTTACGCAAGCAATTACAAAACCCTAAGTAATTTTCCATTTATTAAACTATGTTAATGCGGCCCTTCCCGGGCATCTGAATAATAGAGCTCACTTGCAGCAATAGAAGCTAACAGGAGCTCTGAATGTACTTGGAAAAATTACAACAATGGCGTTACGCCACCGCCGACTTCTCTGGTGCCGACATCGCTGACGACGTTCTCGATAAACTCTTAAACACCACCCGTTTAACAGCCTCGTCTTACGGCCTGCAACCCTACTGCACACTGGTTATTCGCGACAAAGGCCTACGTGAGCAGTTGGTTAATCACTCTTTTGGGCAGCAGAAAGTCGCGGACAGCTCAGCGCTGGTCATATTTGCGGCAAAAACAGGGGCGGTTGCAGACATTGTCGACCCTTATATTTCTGAATTAAGCCAGCAGCGCCAGCTCACCAACGAAGAGGCGGAGAATACCCGTAATTATTTCACGCAAAAGCTACAGGCAATGTCGGCCGCAACGCGTAAAGAGTGGGCAGTGCGTCAGGCCTATATTGGCTTGGGTACGTTTTTGCTGGCCGCCGCTGAACTCGAGGTCGACAGCTGTCCAATGGAAGGCATTGAGCATGACGCCTATGACAATATCCTCTCACTGAAAGAACTCGGCCTTAGCACCGTATTCGCTTGCCCTGTGGGCTATCGCAGCGAGGCAGATACCACCCAGTTTCAGAAAAAAGTCCGTCAGCCACTGTCGCGGTTTAAGGTTGTTTTATGACCCAGACAATACTTGTGGTATTGGCTATTGCGGCGGGCATGTCAATATCCATTCAGGCCAGTATTAACGCTATGATGGGGCAACTGGCGCACAATACGTTCTTGTCGCTGACCATAGCCTTTACCATTAGCGCGCTATTCTCTGCTTTGGCTCTGTGGGGCTTTAGCGAGCGCACCAGCATTACGTTTTTTAGCCTGCCCTGGTACTTCTGGTTAGTTGCCGCCATTTTTACCTGCTTTGGTGTCGGCACCATGTACTTTCTAATACCAAAGCTGGGCGTGGGACAAGTCATGGCTTACGCCCTCGCAGGCCAGCTCATTGGTGCCATGATCATCAATCATTTTGGCTTTTTAGGGAACACCGCAATTGCACTTAACAGCTACCGCCTAATTGGCGCTTGTTTTCTTATCGCCGGGGTATTTTTAATTAATATGGGGGCACGGCAATGACAACCGAGCAACAACAAAACCTTTATAACTTACATCAGCTTTGGCACATGCAGCCTTATCAGGAATTTACCACCAACCCTAGCGCTACAATTTACAAGCTAGAGCAATGGCCGCGCAGAATATGGTGCGAACCGGGCAATTATTCAGAAGCGGAAAAAGAGCAACTGGTGGCAAAGCTAAGTGCAAAAGCCTCTGACTCTCATATCTTATCCATGCCCGAAATGCTGTTACCAAAGGCCGGAACGGGGTTACTCCTGCTGCCGTCGGAGTTAACACCCAGTTTTAGTCAGCAGATGATGGTGAAAACTCTGAGTGCGTCGGCACTTTCAGACCCCGCCCCCAGGCTAACGTTAGAGCCAATAGAACATAACCAGGCTCAACAATGGGCGAATACCACCGGCGCATGTTTTGGTTATGAGGTTGAGTCGTCATCCGTTCAAAACCTGTTACTTGGTGGCGCCTGCTTGTACTTTATAAAATATCAGGGGCAAGTAGCCGGCACCGCCATGACCTTCACCCAAGAGCAACAAATGGGCATTCATCAGGTGGGTGTACTGGACGACCACCGGGGCAAAGGATTAGCCAGAGACGCCATGCTGTTACTTGAGCAATACGCACTGGACGCTGGCATCAATACCCTACAACTGCAGGCATCGGCTATGGGAGAGCCACTTTATCAATCTCTGGGCTATCGCTCATTAGGTGCCATTCACAATTTCATAAAAATTGACGCTACATAGCTTTTTACGTAAGTTACTTACAACTTAATTGAAACAAGGAAGAAAGCATGTCTAAGTTTACGGAATACAAAGTCATTCATATTGCGGAAGGTGGCTGTGGCACTTTGCTTCTGGGCTCAAGTGGTCTGCCGTTAAAGAAAATTGAATCGACTTTGAACCAGGAAGCTGCCGACGGCTGGCAAATGGTGTTTCAGGTACTTGAGCAAAAACGCTTTTGGCTGTTCTGGACACGTGAAGCGGCCATTGTCACTCTGGGTCGATAAAACCGAGCATGATAAAGCGGCTCATTTTAGCTTCAATTCGTTGGTATCAGCGTCGTGGCGGTTCGCGCCACTTCTTTAATACCGAATGCAATTTTGAGCCGTCTTGTTCGCACTATACTTATCAGGCCATCAGCCAATACGGTACCTGGCACGGTATAAAGCTTGGTGTAGCGCGCATGAGGCGTTGTAACGACCCTGACTGCGTTCATAAAAAACATGACCCAGTTCCCTAAATAAGGTAGCCCTTATGTCTTACGAAATGTCTTCCGAGCAGTTACGTGATGAAGAAGAAGCCCTGCGTAACCAAATACGTGAGCTAACGCCTGAGCAGCGAAAAGAATACTACCGCCTTGAAGGTCAGAAAATTAAAGACCCGGACACCTACGCGGTACTGAACTGGTTCATTATGGCCGGTCTGCATCATTTTTATTTAGGTAACACACCACGTGGCCTTATCAACCTTTGCGTCATGCTGTTAGGTTTGGTTCTATTGCCTTTCTTTCCTATCGTCGGAATTATCGTTCTGCTCGGCATTGTTATTGTCGAGCTGCCGCAATTGTTTAAGTCACAACAAATTGTTCATGCTTACAACAATAACGTTATGCGCGAGCTCATTCATAAAGTTAAGTCAGATAACGCCTAAGCGTCTCTCAGGCAAAATCTTTAAGCCTGAGATGACCCTCTATTGAGTCGGCAAGCGCTTTGGGCACCTCATTTTCAGTGGCTAACTCCCGCCACTGAGACACCGCGTTTATCACATCATCAATAATGGCATCAATTTCTTTGCGTTCTACCCGTGGAAGCTGAACGTCCGCCAGTGCGTAAAAATCGGCGCGGGTATGGCCGCTGCGCTTGCCATTTAAAGACATCCAATGCTGCTCTACCCAGGGGTTTCCGGGTTTGTAGCTAAAGGCAACGTCGTAAGCCGGGCTCAACCGCCATTGCTTGTCCTCCAGCATAAAGCCAAAGTTCTTGGAGTGATCATCATGGTTGGTGGCTACGTGGTTAAAGACCGTACGGCGAAACAAGTCTATAGCGTCCGCCCGTGGCAGCCGTAGCTGGCGGGCAACCTGAAACAGCTCCTCATAAGAAAACGCGCCAATGTCGTGATAGTTCACGTGCTTAATAGCGGTAAGCGTTTGAATGTGCTTTTTCTCATTGCCTATTCTGTCAAAGCGTTTGGTCACAAAATGGCGTCTGTTGCCTTCATCCAGCAGGTGGCACGGCATCATATGAATACCCGCTTTTGTGGCCATTAAGTAATACACATACTCCATGGCACCGTAACCGAGCGGATCGCCAAAAGTTTGCTGAGATGGGTCGCGCTCCTTTACCCCGTCAAACTTCAGCAGATAATGCTCAAACCCTTCGGGCACAAGCCCCTGCCCTGAACGCACCTGGCTGAAATCCTTATTAAACGCCAGAACCGCTTTTGGCCTTGCGCCACCGGCGCTGGTACCAACCGCTAATAAGGCCTGCATCATTTCTTTGTCCGCCGCGTCGTCAAAGTGCGTGCGCTGACGAAAGCCCTTTCGTGCATCCAGCACTTCCTGCGCTAATTTCATTAAGCTCTCAAGCTCAATGTCTTTGTTTTTGGCGTTGGTTTGATTCCTACGCGCAGGGTGATACTCAAGAGCGCCCATGCCCCGTTCGCCGGTATACTGAAGCCGCTCAAGCGGGCTCAGAGGCTCTGTGCGATCGGGCTGTTGCGCAACCCATTGGTTCAGTACCGCATTACCGAAGTCGTCAGGCAGAGAGTCCGCCAGCATGCCCGGCAGGCCTCTGAACGTATCCCAATTTAACCCCGGAAAAGAGTAAATTCGTCCCTTCTCGGCAGGCATGGTTAAAGGCGCAAGCGGAATGTTTTTTTCGACAAATTCAGATAAGTACTCGAACCGCGCCGCCGTGTCGCCTTTGTTATAACTTAAGGCACCGACAGGCTCACCTTTGTAGCGAACTTCAATGGTATTAATCACCAGTCCAGCTCCTCATTGTCAGCAGGTTTCACACGCGTTTTACCGCTCGCCCGCTTCTTCTGTTTGGTGCTACTTTTGAGTAGTTGCACAGGAGAAACGCCCTCGTCCGGGAACGCGGCCAGTAAATTGTCGATATGACCCAAAGCCTGAAGAATAGCGACATAGGTCGGTAAGGTGCTTTTACCATTCTCGGCGGATTTAACCGCATTAAGGGAGACATTCGCTAAGGTCGCTACGTCCTCCTGAGTTAAATCCTGGTTCAGCCGATACTGCCTGACTCGCTGACCAATGATGGTTGAAACGCGTTCTGAATTCATATAACGAACCTTAAATAGGCTTTAAACTGATAAATAGAGTGTAGCAGACTGTTTAAGGCACGCAATTATATTTACATAAAAGCCCTTATATGGACTATAAAGTGTTTAATTCAAACTAAAATACTTTATAAGGGCTATAAAAATTTCAAATAGGGTTGTTAATAACACTTGATTTGAGTATGAATTGATAGTCCGCTTCGTGCCAAGAGCGGACGTTTCACGCTCCGCATTTGGAGCTGGCTTGGAGCGCAGCGGAAAACCAGCCTGACAACATGTACTTGTTACACGTCATTCAGAATGGTATATCGTCATCAAAATCTGGAACTTCCTCCGCCTCAGTAATAGTTTCAGCCAAAGGTTGATGCGCGAATACCGGTGGGGCCT
>Ga0207897_100069_pt1 | contig 57623 bp, 47 predicted proteins | sample LinPmetageLP42_FD_184054 | JGI IMG/M metagenome (GOLD analysis project Ga0207897, IMG submission 184054) | Marine viral communities from the Pacific Ocean - LP-42 (SPAdes) | ecosystem: Environmental > Aquatic > Marine > Oceanic | place: Pacific Ocean | collected 2010-08-27
GATCGCGGAGGGTTCAAGCGATGCCAGTCTCGACAACCGCAACATTCTCGCCCTGCAGTCACTGCAGAGCAGCGACGCCCTGGGCAGCGCCGGCAGCTTCAATGATCACTACGCGTCACTGGTCAGCCAGGTCGGCAACCAGACACGTCAGGTGCAGGTCAACCTGGAGGCTCAGCAGGGCCTGACCGAGCAGCTGTCGGCGGCAGACCAGTCGATCTCTGGGGTCAATCTGGATGAAGAAGCCGCGGACCTGATCCGTTATCAGCAGTATTACCAGGCCAACGCCCAGGTCATCCAGACCGCGTCGACGGTGCTGGATACCATTCTGAACATCCGTTAACGAGGCCGTGATGCGCATCAGTACCCAAACCCTCTATGCCCAGGGCGTCACCTCGATGCTGGATCAGCAGGCAGCGTTCTCCAAGGTGTCCGAGCAGCTGGCCACCGGCAAGCGCGTGGTCAATCCCTCGGATGACCCGAGCGCGGCCAGCCAGGCGGTGACGATCTCGCAGTCCCAGGCCGTCAATGAACAGTTCAGCGACAGCCGCACCACGGCGCGCAACAACCTGTCCATCGAGGAGAGCGCGCTTAATCAGGTCACCGATACCATCACGCGTGTCCAGAGCCTGATCGTGCAGGCGGGCAACGGCACTCTCAGTGACAGTGACCGTGATGCGCTGGCCACCGAGCTTGAAGGCAGTCGCGAAGTGTTGCTGGGGCTGGCCAACAGCACCGACGGCAACGGCAATTATCTGTTCGGCGGCATGAGCGGTGATACGGCGCCCTTTGGCGAGGATGGCAGCTATCGCGGCGATGATGAGCAGCGTCAGCAACGCGTCGACAGCTCGCGCCTGATGGAGGTCAATCATACCGGCAGCCAGATCTTTGGCGGCGTGGCATCCGGCAATCAGCAGCTGGCCCGCCAGACTAGCGATAGCGAGTCGTCACTGCCGATCACCTTCAAGGGACCGGAAGTCATTGACGCCGCGGCGCGGGTCGATGGTGCGGCCTACAGCGTCAGCATTGATGCCGCTGGCGTCACGATCAGCGGCACCGATGCTGACGGCAATGATTTCCCGACCCTGGATGACGAAGGCAACCCGCTGCCATCGCCCGTGGCGTACAGCGATGGCATGACGCTTGCGTTCAATGGCCTGTCGATGACGCTGTCCGGTGATGAGCAACAGGTCGCTGAAGCTCAGACCTCCGGCCAGGCAACCCAGCTGGTGGTCGAGGAGGGTGAAGCCAGCGCCGATCTGTTCGCCAATCTGGATGGGCTGATCACTGCGCTGAGAACGCCGATCGAGAGCGAGGCCGACCAGGCCGCCTTCAACAACGCCATCTCGACCGCCAGTCGCCAGTTCAGCAACAGTCTCGACAATGTGCTGACGGTGCGCGCCGATGTCGGCACCAAGCTCAACGAGCTGGATTCACTGGATATCATCGGGGATGACCGCGAGCTCAACTATGCCTCGACACGCTCCGACCTGATCGATCTGGATTACAACGAGGCGATCTCCGACTACTCGCTGACCCAGGTGGGGCTGCAGGCCTCTCAGCAGGCGTTCTCGGATATCTCGGGCATGTCGCTGTTCGACTATCTGCGCTGAGTGATGGCGTGACCGCGCTCGAGAAATGATGAAAAAGCCGCACTGGATACTCGCTCTCGCGATGGCATTCGGTGCGGCTCTTGCGTTCTGATGATTGCTTTTCAGATCAGTGCTTGCGTGTCATGGCAGCGTGCCCAGGCCTTCATGCACGGCCTGGAAGGCGCCCAGCGCCTGACGGAACAACAGCGACAGCCAGTCCGTCATGCCCGGCATCATCAGCCACAGCATCGCGATGCCCAGCAGCAGGGTCAGCGGGAAGCCGATCGAGAACACCGACAGCTGCGGCGCCGAGCGGTTGAGTACGCCCATCGCGAGATTGATCGCCAGCAGCGAGGCCACCAGCGGCAAGGCCAGCAGCAGGCCGGCACTGAACAGGCTGGCACTCCACAGCAACAGATTCTCGAGCCCGATAGGCCCCATGCGGCGCAGGTCGAGGGGAATCTCGTGGAAGTGGGTGACCAGGATTTCCAATACCAGCAGATGGCCATTGAAGGCCAGAAACAGCAGCATGGCCAGCATGCCCAGCAGACGCGACAGCACCTGGGTATTGGTGCCGGTGTCGGCCGAGAAGAAGCTGGCGAAGGCCAGCCCCATCTGCAAGCCGATGAATTCCCCGGCCGCCTCGACGATGGCGAAGGTGATGCGCATCACCAGGCCCAGTGCCAGGCCGACGCCCATCTGCAATGCCAGCTGCCAGACGGCGGCCGGGCCGAGCACATCCACCGGGGGTGGGCTATTGACCAGCGGCGCGATGATCAGCGCCAGGCCAAAGGCCATCAACAGGCGCACCGGCGTGGGCAGGCTGCGGTGACCGAACAGCGGCGCGCTGATCATGAAACCGGACAGGCGCGCGAAGGGCCACATCACGCTCAGCAGCAGGGCCTGGAGATGCTCGGGGGACAGCAGGTCATTCGGCAATGGAGCGTCCTCCCACCGGGCTTGCGTCGGGCTTTGCGGTGACGCTCATCGGTGCATCGCTCATCCGATCAGGTGCGGGAAGCCGGTGAAGACGCTGCGCGTGAAGTCCATCAGCGTCTCCAGCAACCAGGGGCCGGCCAGTACCAGGGTGCCGAACACGCCGAGAATCTTGGGGATGAAGGACAGGGTCATCTCGTTGATCTGGGTCGCGGCCTGGAACAGGCTGACGATCAGGCCGATGAACAGGGCACTGGCTAGCAGCGGGCTTGCCACCAACAGGGTGATGTACATGGCATGCGAGGCCAGGCTGGTGATGACTTCAGGTGTCATGGCGGCGCGTTCTCGATGGGCAGATGGGAGGTGTCGAGTCTGGCAGTGCACGGTTGCGCGGCACGACTAGAAAGCCCGGTGACGGCGTGATGTCTGGGCCTGGCTCAGTAGATGCTCTCTCAGTAGCAGCTCTCTCAGTAGAAGCTCTCGGCCAGCGACCCCAGCAGCAGCTGCCAGCCATCGACCATCACGAACAGCATCAACTTGAAGGGCAACGAGATGGTGGCGGGTGGCACCATCATCATCCCCAGCGCCATCAGCACACTCGCCACCACCAGGTCGATGATCAGGAAGGGCACGAACAGACTGAAGCCGATCTGGAAGGCGGTCTTCAGCTCGCTGGTGACGAAGGCCGGCAGCAGCACCCGCCACGGCACATCCTGCGGGGTCTGGATTTCCTCGACCTTGGCCAGGCGCGCGAACAGGGCGATATCCGGCTCACGCACCTGACCGAGCATGAATTCGCGCAGTGGATCGCCACCGCGTTCGATGGCTTCCTGCAGGCTGATGGCCTGGCTGTCATAGGGTTGCCAGGCTTCGTCGTAGATGCGCTCCAGCACCGGCGACATCACGAAGAAGGTCAGAAACAGCGCGATGCCGACCAGCACCTGATTGGGCGGCGCAGACGCGGTACCCAGCGCGGTGCGCAGCAGGCCGAGCACGATGATGATGCGGGTAAAGGCGCTCATCATCAGCAATGCCGCCGGCAGCAGGGCGAGGCCACTGAGCAGGATCAGCGTCTGGATATTCAGCGACCAGGACTCGCCGCCGTCCGGCAGTGGCTGGCTGGTCAGGCCGCTGAGCACATCGGCGTGCGCCGCTTGGCTGGTCAGCAGGCATGCCGACAATGCGATCAATAACCCTGTCAGCAGCTCTCTTGTCTTCAACCTTCCTGCTTTCTTCAAGCCCGGCGACAACCTTACCAGCCACGTCATGAGCGAGGCTCCGCGTCATCTGTCTTGTCTGAGGTAGTAGTTTGCGTCACACCAGAGGGCGTTGTGGCGGATGTGGCAGTCGGCGAGCGTCTGGCAAGACGATCGCGCAGCAGCTCGGCAAAGCCGGCCGCGGCACCGCTCCCGCCGGTTGCGGAGGCAGACGAGGCCAGCGATGCGTCATTCGGATTGCTGCCATCGTCTGCGGGCAACAGGCCGCCATTCTCGGCCGTCAGCTCACCGAGGGAGGTGATACCCGCCGGCCCGACGCCCAGCAGCAATTGCTGGTTGCCCACCGCTACCACCACCAGGCTTTGCTTGTGACCCAGCGCCAGCCGCGCCAGCGGGCGCAGGGCAATGCGATTGCCGCGCAGTGTCTGGGCACCCCCGAACGTCTTCATCAGCCATGCCAGCAGCAGGATCACACCGATCACCGCAGCAAGCGCCAGCCCGGTATTGACCAGGCTGGCCGCGCCCAGCGGTGAGCTGTGGCCTGTATCGGCATTCAGGTTTGCGTCGCTACCGAGAAAGGCCGGTGACGGCGCCTGAGTGCTGGCGCTGGTGTTGGTATTGGGGCTGGCATCCGGCAGCAAGATCGCGCCGTCAGGGGCATCGGAGGTCATGACAGGAACAGCCTTAGCGGTTGAGCTTCTGTACCCGCTCATTGGGGGTGATGATTTCCGTGATGCGGATACCGTACTTGTCCTCGACCACGACCACCTCGCCCTGGGCGATCAGGTAGCCGTTGATCAGGATGTCCATCGGCTCACCGGCCAGGCCATCCAGCTCGATCACCGAGCCCTGCGACAGCTCCAGCAGCTGCTTGATGGTCAGGCGCGTGCGCCCCAGCTCCACGGTCATCTTGACCGGGATGTCCATGATCATGTCCAGCTCGCGCGGACGTGTGCCGCCACCGCTGCCATCGAGGGGCTCGAAGATGTCGCCGCCCTGGGGGGCAGCCTCGCTCTGCTGTTCTTCCAGCGCCTTGGCCCACTCGTCGCCCATCTGCTCGGTCATCGCATCGGCCCAGGGGTCGTCAGTACCGGATGTCGGGGAATTCGGGGTGGCCTTGGGCGCGGGCGCGTCTGGCGAATTGGGCTCACTCATCGCCGCTGTCCTCGCTGGCAGTGTTGATCGGATGATTGATGATGCGGGTCACGCGCAGGGCGCGGTGGCCATTGGCGCGACCGAAACCGGCTTCGAGCACCGGCACATTGTTGACGTAGGCGTTGACGCGCTCGGGCTTCTCGATGGGCAGCACATCGCCCACGGCAAGTTCGGCCAAGGCGCCCAGCGTGGTGGTAATACTGGCAAAGTCGGCGTGCAGCTCGACATCGGTGGCGCGCACTTCCTTGCGCAGGCGCTCGCCCCAGCGGCTGTCACCCTCGGCGCTGGTTTCCTGCAGCGGGCTCGAGAGCAGCTCGCGGTGCGGCTCGATCATCGAGTAGGGCAGGCAGATCTGGAAGTCGCTGCTGTGATTGCCGACCTCCAGATGGAAGCTGGTGCACACCACGATCTCGTTGGGAGAGCTGGTGATATTGGCGAACTTGACCTGCATCTCGCTGCGCAGATAGTCGGTTTCCACGGCGTAGACCGCCGACCAGGCGTCGCGGTAGGCATTCAAGGCCAGCTGCATCAGGCGCTGGATGACGCGTTGTTCGGTGCGCGTGAATTCGCGACCCTCTGACTTGGTCACGAAGCGGCCGTCACCGCCGAACAGGCTGTCGACCACCATGAACACGAGACTGGGCGGAAACACCAGCATCGAGGTGCCGCGCAGCGGCTTCATGGTGAACAGATTGATGTTGGTCGGCACCGGCACGTTGCGGGAAAATTCGTTGTAGCTCAGGAACTGCACCGGCCCGGCGGTGATATCGGCGCCGCGGCGGATCAGGTTGAACAGCCCCATGCGGAACTGGCGACTGAAGCGCGAGTTGATGATGTCGAGAGCATGCAGGCGATCCCGGATGATGCGGTGCTGGCTCGCCGGGTCGAAGGGGCGAATGCGCGCTTCGCCGGGCGTGCTCGAGGCGTCAGCCGTTGCACCGCTGTCACCGTTCACGCCGGAGAGCAGAACATCGATTTCGTCCTGTGACAGCAGATCGTCTTGAGCCATGGCCAGTTATTGCACGATGAAGTCGTTGTACAGCACGCCGGAGATGACCAGTGGCTGGCCGCCTTCACTGTAGGGGCGCGAAAGCGCCTCGGTCAGGGTGCTCTGCAGTGTCTGCTTGCCGGCCTGGGTGATCAGCTCATCCGGGCTCTGGCCCGACAGCAACAGCAGTAGACGGCTCTTGAGTTCGGGCTTGAGTTCTTCCACACGCGCCACCGCGTCCTGATCGGCCATCTTGAGCGTGATCCCGATATAGAGCAGGCGATTGCCGCGCGGGCTTTCCAGATTGACCGTGAAGGGTGCCAGCGGCATGAAGACCGGCGGTGGCACGACCACGACTTCCGGCTCGGCGTCCTGTGCGGCCTTCTGATCACTGAGCATCGGCAGTGCGAAATAGACGGCCACTAGCGCCGCGATCACGGCACTCATCAGGCTGATGACCCCGATCAGCAGCCAGGAGCGACGCTGACTGGCGGGGGTGGTGATAATCGTTGACATCGTGGTGCGGTGTCCCTGGAGTCGGTAGCGGGGCCAGTATGACCGAAGGCGTGGTTATCGAACGGCGGAATAACGCCACGTGCGAGCGCTTACTTGAATGATGACGCGCCAGGCGGACTCATCTGACAGCTACCTGACGGGAGCCGCTGACAGAAGCACCTGGCAAGCGCCAGGCCCATCATGCCTGCCATTCACGCTGCCCCCAGGCTGCCTGGGATGCACTTGCAAGATTGCTTGTGAGATTGCCCGCGTCGAGGCTTCCCTCCATGGCGTCAGCGCTTGTGCTGGCATCACTCGCCGGCTGACCCTCGAGGTGCTGGGCGAACTGACCCTGATTGGCGGAGTTGTCCGCCGCCTCGTCCGGTGTGTTGTCAGGTGTGTCGTCCTGAGCACTGAAGGTGATCGCCGTCAGCTCGTGCCCCCGGGATTCCAGCGCCTGACGCAGCTCACTCAGGGATGACTCGACAGCTGAGCGCACCTGCTGGTGGCCCGCGACGAAGTGCGCACTGGTGCCCTGTTCGCCGATGTTGAGGCGAATGGTCAGCTTGCCCAGATTGGCCGGATTGAGCGCGATCTCGGCCTGTGGTGACTTGCTCAGCTGCATGCGTACCACCTGCTCGCTGAGTGCCTGTTGCCAGGCCTGAGTGCCGACGCTTGCGGGGATCAAGGCTCCCGCCTGTGATGCCATGCCGGCTGGATTGGCTGCTGGATTGCCCGAGCCATTGAGCAGGGCACCGCTACCTGCAGCGCTCGAACTCGACGCACCGATTGACATGCCAGCAGTTGACGCACCCCAGAGCTGGGACTGATCGCCACCGCTACGTGAAGAATTCGCATCAAGCAGGGCGCCGTCGGCCTTGGCAGTGACGCCTTCAATGGCCTCCTCGGTCAGCGGACCCAGTGTGCCATCCGTCAGCGAGGAGGTTGCATCTTGGCTCAGGCTGCCTGCCGCTGCCGCGGAGCTCCTGTTGCTGGGCGACTGATCCGCAATCGCGCCGTCCACTCCCGCCGCTGCGGGATTGCGCAACGCGGCGAGCCAGTCACCTTGCAGCGCTGTACTGCCTACCGTGTTGGCCGCTGTGCTGCCCGCTGTAGAGAGCGCCTGCGCGCCAGCGGGCGTTACCGTTCCCGTTGTTGTAGAAAATGTCGTGTTCAGCGCTGCCTCGTCGCCGCCAGAGGCTCCTTGGCCACCTTGCGTGAGTTGCTGCAGCTGTTGCATGCGCGAGATGCCGCGTTCGACGCTGCTATCCAGTCGTGAGGCCGCAAGTGACTGCGCTGATGGCTGTCCTGCTGTCTGGCTTGCCGATGAGGGCTGGGCAGGCGGGAGGGTGCCGCTCTGGAGGGCGGCAGCGACCGGGTCCTGAGTGAGTGAGGTGTCTGACGATGCTGGCTGAGTCTGCTCGAGGTGCTGGGCATGCTTGTCTTCAGCCGCATCGCGACGCTCGTTACGCTGCTGCTGTGCGTCTTTCGTTTCTGTCTGCACTTGCACCTGCGCCGCTTGCCTGTCCTGCTGACGATCCTCACGCTGTGCGCGTGATAGATGTGCCTCGAAGGCGCTCTCAGAGGAAGCCGAGCTGACGTCGTCGCGCGAGCCAGCCTCCTCAGAGGAGACCTTGGCGCTGGTCGGCGCCCTGGTTGGCGAGGTGGCCGACAACATCGAGATGCGTGCAGTGTCCGTCATGGTGTCACTCCTCCGACTGGCCGTCTTCAGCCATTGGCACGGCGTAACCAGGCCTGGGTGGCTTGTTCATCACTCTGGCGTTGCTCGGCGGTACGTGCCTGCAGCGCGGCGCTCAGGCTGGCGCGGTCCGCTAGGCCCTGCCAGGCCGCGTGGGTCTGCTGTTCCTTCACTAGCCGCTGATGCTGATGGTGCGTCTGGGTCTGTTCCTGGGCCACCCGCATGCGACATTGGGCAATCGCCTTGTCCAGCGAGGCGATGAAGGCCTGATAGTTGTGCCAGCTGGCCGGGTCCAGCCCCTGAGTCAGGCGTGCCTGCATCTGCTGGCAGTAGTCGAGACGGTATTGCTCAAGGGTGACCAGTTGCTGGGCGGCGGTTTCCTGACGCTGACGCTGGCTGGTGAGCTGGCGCGCAGCGCCATCACGCCGGCGCTCGCTCAGCTGGGTCAGGGTGTCGAAGCGTGACGATGAGATGGCCATTCAGTAAGGGTTCCCGATCAATGACAGGTGAAGGCGGCCATCATGGCTGGGCCAGCAATTGTTCGAGCATGTTCGTACTATCGGCAAGACTCGCGTGCTGTGTAGTGCCTTGTTGCAGGAAACGTCCCATCGGCTCGTGCAGGCGCACCGCGGCGTCGAGCACCTTGTCGTTGCCGGGCTGGTAGGCGCCGATGGCGATCAGGTCCTGATTGCGCTGATAACTGGAATAGAACTGCTTGAAGCGACGGGCGCGGGTGAGCTGCCGCTCCGGCGCCACCGCCGACATCGCGCGGCTGATCGAGGCTTCGATATCGATGGCCGGGTAGTGGCCACTTTCCGCGATGCGCCGCGACAGCACGATATGTCCATCCAGAATTGCGCGGGCACTGTCGGCGATGGGGTCCTGCTGGTCATCGCCTTCGGTCAGCACGGTATAGAAGGCGGTGATCGACCCGCCGCCACGCCGGCCGTTGCCGGTGCGTTCCACCAGCGCCGGCAGCTTGGCGAAGACCGAAGGCGGATAGCCCTTGGTGGCCGGTGGCTCACCGATGGCCAGGGCGATCTCGCGCTGGGCCATCGCGTAGCGGGTCAGCGAATCCATGATCAGCAGCACATTCTGGCCCTTGTCGCGCAGGGACTCGGCGATGCGCGTCGCGTAGCTGGCGCCCTTGAGGCGATGCAGCGGCGTCATATCGGCCGGCGTGGCCACGACCACGGCGCGCTTGAGACCTTGCTCGCCGAGAATGTTCTCGATGAATTCCTGCACCTCGCGCCCACGCTCGCCGATCAGGCCGACCACGATCACATCGGCATCGGTGAAGCGCGCCATCATGCCCAGCAGCACACTCTTGCCGACGCCAGAGCCGGCGAACAGCCCCATGCGCTGGCCACGGCCGACGCTCAGCAAGGCATTGATGGCGCGAATGCCGACATCCAGCGGCGTGTCGATGGGCGCGCGCTCCAGCGGATTGAGCGGACGGCTCTCCAGCGGCGCATGTTCGACATCTTCCAACGGGCCGAGGCCATCCAGCGGGCGGCCCACGCCGTCGACGACCCGCCCGAGCAGCGCTTCGCCGACCGGGTAGCGTCGCTCGCCGACATTGCCATGCCCGAGGGGAAACACCCGCGCGCCCGGTGCGACGCCGCTGAGCGGGTCAATGGGCATCAGGTAGAGGGTCTGATCGGCGAAGCCGACCACCTCGGCCTCGGCCGGCGGCAGGTTCGCGCCCAGCTCGACCAGGCAACTGGCGCCCACCGGCAGGCGCAGGCCGACCGCTTCCAGCACCAGGCCGGTTGCGCGCACCAGGCGGCCATTGCTGCGTTGGGGCTCGAGGCTCTCGACGCGCTCACGAATGGCGCCCAGCGCACTGCGCCATTGCTGTGCGGAAGAGGTGCTCATGGCGTGTCACTCATGTGCGATCTCCTGCCAGCTCAGTGCGTGCCTGCTCTGGCTGTGCATGTTCTGACGACTGGCGTTGCACGATGCGCGAGCCGCTGGCCTCATCCTTGCCATGCAGGCTGCCGTCGGCGCTGCCGCGATGGCGCAGCTGGCGTGACAGCATGTCCAGGCGACTCTTGAGGCTGGCATCGTGACAGCCGCTGTCGGCTTCGGCGCGACATCCGCCGAGGCTCAGGCTGGCGTCCGGCAGACATTGCCAGCCCAGCTTGGCGAGCTGTTCGCCCATCGCCTGCTCGACGCGCGGCAGGTCGTCCGGATTCAGGTAAAGACGCGGACGGCCGATCAGCGGCGGATCCGCCGCCAGCAGGCTGCGCACGCTGTCGATGATGTGCTCCGGGTGGGCACGAAATGCCTCACGGGCCAGATGCTGACCGACGCTGATGGCCAGTGCCGCCAGCTCATCGCTGATCTGCTCATCCAGGCACGCCAGCGATTGCTGCAGGTTCTCGATCAACGGTGCCAGCTGGGCGGCCTGTTGTGCGAGCGCCAGCTGGGCGGCCTCGGCCTGACGCGCCGCCTGCTCGGCGGCTTCCTGCCTTGCGCGCGCCAGACCCGCTTCATAACCGGCTTTCTCGCCCGCGGCATAGCCCTCGTCACGCGCCGCCTGTTGCTGCTGTAGCGTCTCCTGCTCGAAGGTCGAGCGGGCACGTTGCGCCATGCGCCGAATCAGGCCGACATCCGGCGCCGCAGTGTGCGGCATGCCGGCTTGAAAGCCGCCACCCGACTGGGGCGACGCGGGCTTGCCATCCAGCGCGTCGAGTTCCAGCGGCTGCCATTGATGCATGTCATCGCTGCCTGCCACGTCGCGCTCGGCCCACGGGCCAGACGCGTCATGATGCGGATCAGAACTGGACATGGTCCTCACTAGACATGCTCCTTGCTAGACATAATCCTCGCCACCGCTGTTGATCACGATCTCGCCGCTGTCGGCCAGTCGACGCACCGTCTGCAGGATGCTCTTCTGTTCGGCCTCGACCTGGCTGACACGCACCGGACCACGCGCTTCCATGTCATCACGCAGCATCTCGGCAGCACGCTGCGACATGTTCTGCAGGAATTTCTGGATGATCGCCTCGGGGGAGCCCTTGAGCGCCGTGACCAGCGTCTCGTTGTCGATTTCCTTGAGCAGCAGCTGGATGGAGCGGTCCTCGAGCCCGACCAGGTTCTCGAACACGAACATCTCGTCGATGATCTGCTGCGCCAGACTCTCGTCGTGGTTGCGCACCGCTTCGAGGACCTGCTCTTCCTGCTGACCCGGCATCAGGTTGAGTATCTCGGCCGCGGTACGAATGCCGCCCATCTTGCTGCGCTTGAGATTCTGGCCACTGAGCATGTTGCTCAGCACTTCGGTCAGCTCCTGCAGGGCCGCCGGCTGCACGCCACTGAAGGTGGCGATACGCAGCAGCACATCGTTGCGCAGGGTGTCGGAGAAGTGCTCGAGAATCTGTGAGGCCTGATGGCGCTCCAGATGCACCATGATGGTGGCGATGATCTGCGGGTGTTCGTCGCGGATCATCTCGGCCACCAGCGGCGGCTCCATCAGGTTCAGCGTCTCGATGCCATTGTTCTGACCGGAGCTCTCGTAGATGTCTTCGAGCAGCGAGCTGGCGCGCTCCTGCCCCAGCGCCTTCACCAGCACCGAGCGTATATGGTCGGTAGACAGCAGATTGACGGCGCTGAACTGCTCGCTGTCGGCGTGGAATTCCTCCAGCGTCTTCGCCATCTGCTCCTGGGTGACCTGCGGCATGTTGGTCATCGTCGCGCTGAGCCGTTGGATCTCCTGGGCAGACAGGAACTTGAAGACCTCTGCGGCGCTGTCCTCGTCGAGGCTCATGATCAGGGCCGCGCTGCGTTCCATGCTTGTCAGTGTCTTACTCATGGTGACTCATCCAGTTCTTGAGGATCATGGCGACCATGCGCGGGTCATCGCGGGCCATGTCACGTGCATCCTTGAGGTTCTGCTGATAGGTGGTCGGCGTGCGCGGGCCACTGGCCGGCGCTGTCTGACTCGCCATCATGCTGCCCAGGTCGCCATTGGCCGTCGTCAGGCCTGACTCCATGCCGCCGATGCCACCCGCGGCGCTGCCGGCTGCCTGAGTGCCGGGCGGCTGACCGATGGTCTGGTAGGCTTCCTGCGGACGCAGCAGCGGCTGCAAGAGCGGGCGCAGCAACTTGCGATACAGCAGCCAGGCGATGAAGCCGATGATCAGGTAGCGGCCAAGCTCGATGGCCAGCGCCTGCATCTCGGGATTGTTCAGCCACTTCTCCCACCACTGCTGCGGCGGGCCGGCGTTCTGCTGCTCGGCGGTCATGAAGGGCGCATTGATCACGCTGAGGCTGTCGCCACGCTCGGCATTGAAGCCCATCGCCTCGCGCACCAGCGAATCGATCTGCGCCAGCTGGTCGTCTGCCAGCGGTTCGCTGGTCGGGTTGCCGTCACTGTCCATGATGCGACGGTGATTGATCACCACCGCCACCGAGAGATTGTCGAGGCGACCCAGGCGCGCGCGGGTGTGGCGCACGCGCTTGTTGACTTCATAGTTGATGGTGCTGCTGCGCTGATAGTTGCTCAGGCCGCTGGTCGCGTCGTCAGTCTGTGTGGTTCCGTCAGCATTCGCCGCGTCATCGGCATTGATGGGCGAGGCGGCAATCCCCGGGGGCGTGTTGGAGAGGGCACCCGGCACGCCGCCGATGCCGAGCATCTCGCCGGCGCCGGTATTGTTGAGCTGTTCACTGCGCACCGCTGCGCTGCCCGGCTGCTGATTGGGCGTGTAGTGCTCTTCGGTCTCTTCGGCGTGGGAGAAATCGAGCTGGGCGCTGACCTCGGCGCGGAAGTTGTCGCGTCCCACCAGTGGCGTCAGCAGGGCATTGATGCGCGATTGATAGCTGCGCTCCAGTGCCTGGGCATATTCCAGCGCGCTGCCATCGAGATTGAGCGCATCGCCCGCCGGGCGCGATAGCGGATTGCCGTCCTGATCGACGACGGTGATATCTTCGCTGGCCAGGCCCTGCACGCTGCCGGCTACCAGATGCTGGATGGCCTGGATCTGACGTGCCTTGAGCTGCTGGCCGCCCTTGAGTTCTACCACCACGGACGCCGTCGCTGGGCGGCGCTCGCGCACGAAGACGGAATCTTCCGGCAGTGCCAGGTGCACACGGGCGCTGGACACCGGCTCGAGGCTGGTGATGGTGCGCGACAGCTCGCCGGACAGGGCGCGCTGGTAATTGACGTGTTCGGTGAACTGGCTGATGCCGAAGGCCTGGGTATCCATCAGCTCGAAGCCGGAACCGCCCTGACTGGGCAGGCCCTGCTGGGCAAGTGCCAGACGCAGGCGATAGACATCCTCCTTGGGGACTTCGACGGTGGCGCCTTCATTGCTCAGACGGTAGGGCACGCCGGTCTGCTCCAGCTGCGCGACGATCTCGCCGCCTTCGCTGGCGGGCAGATCACGATAGAGCACACTCCACTGGGTGCCAGCGCCCCACAGCAACAACGCGACGATGACAGCCACGCTGAAGGCGGCCGCCATGATGAGCGGCAGACGTGGCAATGCCGCCAGGCGCGCCAACAAGGGGTTGGCTGGCTTGTCCGATGATTCTGACGTCGTCGAGGTGCCCGACTGGGGCGCTGTCTGGCTGGGTGTACTCATGCAGATGTCCGATAAGCGCCGTGGTCTGATCTCGCAGCGGGTGATTCCAGCAAGCAGGGCGAAACATGAAAACGATGGATCAACAATGTCGCGTTTCGCAGCGCCTTCTTGCGTAGGCTGGCCATTATCGAAGCTGGGCGCACATCCAATCAGACGAATAGCGTCGCAAAACAGGGGTATTAGTCACTTTCAGCCGCTCGACTGACTGGTAGTCTGAGCCCCACTGAAAGCGGCAGACGAATGGCGCGCGTTGAGAAAGGAGAGGCGGGATGGCGATTGAGGCAGTCGGCGCGGCGATGTCATCCGCGATGACGGGCAGCCTGCAGCAGCTCGATCAGATGGCGGCGCAGGCGGCCGGGAGTAACGCTCAGTCGGCGGGTGCAGTGTCAGAGGCCAGCGGTACTGATGCACAAGGCTTTGCCGGCATGCTCAAGGATTCGCTGGCGCGCGTCAGCCAGTCACAGCAGGTCGCGGCAGGCCAGGCCAAGGCCTTCGAGCTGGGCAGCCCGGATGTCAGCCTCGATCAGGTCATGGTGGCGGGCCAGAAGGCCTCACTGGAATTCGAGATGACCGTGCAGGTGCGCAACAAGTTGCTCAGCGCCTACAAGGAAATCATGAACATGGCGGTGTGATTCATGTTCGCATTCCAATGAAAAAGGGCAGACGCGATGCGTCTGCCCTTTTTTGTTTGCTGCTGTTTGATATCGCTGGCGGAGGTTGAAATGCACGAGCGCTGTTGACTAAAAAGACCAATATCAACAAGGCCACTATCCTCTGCCAGCGACGGGCCTGCCACTCATGCTGAGTGACAGGGCTATGCAGCATGTGAGCCAGAGATCAACCCAGCAGTGACAGCACGTTCTGCGGCACCTGGTTGGCCTGGGTCAGCATGGAAGTCCCCGCCTGCTGCAGAATCTGTGCAGTCGTCATGCTGGAGACTTCATCTGCGTAATCGGCATCCTCTATTCGAGAGCGTGCTGAAGAGAGATTAGTTTCATTGGTTTGCAGGTTTGTGATCGCAGACTCAAATCTGTTTTGAATAGCACCTAGTTCAGAACGCTGAACATCGACAGCCATTAGCGCATTATCAAGAGCTGTTAGAGGAGTGTTAGTGTTTTGAACTTCCATATCTGTCAGGGTGCCCGTAAGTTCTCCTGACAAGTCTTCAGGCTTATCAATAGCCTCTAATTCGGATAAGTCGACTTCAATGCCGCCAGCATCATTGATCATGGAATCATCAACTTTATAATATTCAGTTTTATTCATCAATCCTGTGGTTGTAGCGGTGGTAACTTGAGATGAAGCGGTTTCAAATGCGTCGTGAGCAGCTTGATCTGCTGTAGAAGCAGTGGCAGACGATAGATTTAGCGTTACTTTTCCATTCTCATCGATCATGCTTTCATCAATTTCGTAAGCTTTGTCGTCTCCAGCGCTAGCGTCTTGTACGTTGACATATAGTTTGTCATCATCTCCACGCCTAAAAGTGACAGTTAGATCAGCCTCAGAATCTGCTTCGGAAGTTCCGTTGGTAGTGATGCCGGTTATGTCAGTTGCATCAATAGTTGTAACACCAGATGTCTGATTGCTGATGTATAGTTCGTTAGTGTCATTGTCTGAAACAATTGATGTGGTATCTCCGCCAGCAATAGAGTTTTGGGAAATATCGATATTTTTAGTCACAGTGCCTGCAGCCGCACTAAGAACATCAAAGCCCTTGGCATCTATAGTGCGAGCCTCTCCATTTACAGATGTCATATCGGTCGCGGATACATAACCTTCCTCGCCCGAGTCGGCGAGTTTATTCCAACTAGTGTTTCCGCTTATACCAATTTCAATTTTTTGACCGTCTTGAGCACCTACCTGAATGCCAAAGGTTTCGGTAACTTCTTTGCTGAGAACCTTGCTGCCATTGAAGTCAGTTTCTTGAGCAATACGATTGATTTCTTCAAGTCGCAGGTTGACTTCCTGCTGTATGGAGTCGATATCAGAGGCAGAGTTAGTACCATTCTGCGCTTGCACTGTCAGCTCGCGAATTCGTTGCAAGTTATCATTGACTTGGTTCAGGCCGCCCTCGGCTGTCTGTGCAATGGATATGCCATCGTTGGCATTACGCTGGGCTTGGCTAAGACCAGTGATCTGTGAAGACATGCGGTTGGCGATGGCCTGACCGGCGGCGTCGTCCTTGGCGCTGTTGATGCGCATGCCGGAGGACAGACGTTCCATGGAGGTGTTCAGGGCGTTCTGGGACTGATTCAGGTTCTGCTGAGTCACCATGGAAAGGGTGTTGGTATTAATCACTGAAGCCATGTGTCACTTCCTGTCGTAATGGGGAGATAGATGGCGTGTCGCCAGTAACGACTCCTGTGCCGTTGCTTCAGTTATCGTCGCGGCGCGGCAGAACTTTAGAAATTTTTTGCGGCCTTTTGACCTTTCTCATTTTGGCTGTCTCTCTGGCTTTCCTTGCGCGCTCTTCTTGCGGGCGCTCCTCGCTCCACCCTCGCGACATTCTGTCGACCTGCTGGCGGGGGTTGTGCGTGTCTCATCTTCCCTCACTGTTTCTTCCTGTGTGCCTGTATCTCCGCCTCCGAAGCCCAATGGCGACGTAAGGCAGGAAAGCCGTCGCTGAGGGTAGCTATTCGAGCGAATGGTTTGTGGCGGGGGCGCGACAATACGCTGGGAACAGGAGTCCCGAGGATGGGGGCACGACAACGACCCCGAGGGATGCAAGCGAGGACCAGGACGCCGATGTATACCGCCAATGGGCGCATGGCCCAGCAGGATATCTACACCGAGTATCAGCCGCTGGTGCGCCGCATCGCGCTGCAGCTGCAGGTGCGCTTGCCAGCGAGTGTCGATCTCGAGGATCTGATTCAGGCTGGCATGTTGGGGTTGTGTGAATGTGTGGGCCGCTATGAGCAGGGCCACGGCGCCAGCTTTGCCACCTATGCCAGTCAGCGCATCCGCGGCGCGATGCTCGATGAGCTGCGCTCGCGTGACTGGTTGCCGCGCAGTGTGCGCCGGGCCGGTCGCGAGCTTGAGAGCGTGATCCAGCAGCTGGAGCAGAGCCTGGGCTATCCGCCCGAGGAGACCCAGATCGCCGCCGCCATGGGGCTTGAGCTGGAGGACTATCGACGCCTGCTGCTGGATACCAACAACGGCATGGTGATGTCGCTGGACGAGATGATGGATGAGGAAGGCGGGCTGGCGGGCGGTTATGCCTCGCCTGAAGCGACGCCTTTCACCACGCCGTTTGCCTTGCCGCATGATGCGCTGGAAGAGGCCGATACGCGGCGGGCCTTGAATGAGGCCATCGCGCGGCTACCGGAGCGCGAGAAGCTGTTGATGGCGCTCTACTATCAGGAGAAGCTCAACCTCAAGGAAATCGGCGCGGTACTCGATGTCACCGAGTCGCGTGTCTCGCAGCTGCATTCCCAGGCCGTGCGCCGTCTGCAGGGGGTGCTGGCACCGCATCTGGTGGCACGGGCGGGCAAGCGTCGTCGCTGAGTCTCTATCCTGAGTCTCTATCGTTGTGAGCCTTCTTCGTTTCCCCGAGCTTTATCCTCTCGCTGAACCGTCTTGCTGTTACGCCTGTCCTTGTGTCTCCTGTCTCAGTTTCTCCTGTCCCCGTTTCGCCCGCTCCAACCAAGAACACCGCCCTGAGAGGCGGTGTTCTTGTTTATCACTCGAGCATGTCGTCAGACGTGATCAGTAGCTCTCACGCTCCGGCTCTGACTTGACGCGGCGCTCCTCTTCGCTGAGGTGCTGGGCCTGCTCGTCGATATGGCCATCCAGATGCCAGTCGTCTTCCATGCCGGTGACGCGATCGTTCATCACGCCTTCCTCATTGTCGACCTGCTGCACGACGCCTTCCTCTGCTTCAGCGGCGGCTTCCTGTTGCTGGGCAGCGAGCTCTTCCTCGCTCGGTTCCGGCTCAGGTTCGGCATCGAAGTCGAATTCCAGCTGACCGGTTTCCGGCTCGGTGATGGCTTCCTCGACCCAGGCGGCGCTCAGCGGACTGGTGGTGGAGGGCGCCACCACATAGTGGCCGGGGTGATCGCCTTCCTCGGCATCCAGTTCCTGACGCGGCTTGCTGGTGACACTGGCGGCCAGAATCACGATCAGCACGTGAATGGCGGTCAGGGTATAGAGGAAGCCGACGGCCCCGAAGCGCTCCATCAGCAGACCCGCGGTGAGCGGGCCCAGAATCGCGCCCGCGCCATGCATCAGCACCAGCGTGCCGCTGGCGGAGATGATCTGTGGCGTGGTCAGCAGGTTGTTGGCCGCCGCCAGGAACAGCGAGTACTGGGTCAGGATCAACCCGCCGAGGCCCGCACCCAGCAGCGCCATGGTCAGCATGCTGCCACCACTGAACGGCACGCCACCGATGGACAGCGCGATCGCCCCGAGACTGCAGCCCAGAATCACCTTCTTGGCCGACAGCTTGTCGGAGAGCTTGCCCAGCGGCCATTGCAGCAGGGCGGCACCCAGAATGAAGGCACCCATGAACCAGGAGACTTCCTGTACTGGCAGGCCGGCGCGGTCGGCATACACCGCGCCCATGCCGAAGACGGTGCCATTGGCGATGCCAGTGGCGAAGCCGCCCAACGTCCCTAGTGGGGCAAGGCGCAGCAGACGCACCAGTCCCATCGCCTCCGGCTGTGCGCCTTCCGGTTGTGGCGAGGCGGACAGCAGCATCGGTACCAACGCCAGCGACATGATCACCGAGACCAGGATGAACAGCAGGTAGGTATTCGGATTGGCGACGTTGAGCAGCAACTGGCCGCCGCCCATGCCCAGATAGGTGATCACCATGTAGATGGCCAGCAGACGGCCACGCATCTGGTTGGTCGCCTGGCTGTTGAGCCAGCTCTCCGCGACCACGTAGAGGCCGGCGAAAGCGAAGCCGGTGATGAAGCGCATGGCGATCCATACCTCGGGCACCACATAGAGTGCGTGGATCAGGATGCACACCGAGGTGATGGAGGCCAGCGCCGCGAAGGTGCGCACATGACCGACCCGGCGCAGCTTGCGTGGCGCAAGTGTCGAGCCGAGCAGGAAGCCGGCGAAGTACGCCGACATGATGATGCCCGTCATGGTGTTGCTGAAGCCTTCCGAGGAGGCGCGAATCCCCAACAGACTGCCCTGCAGTCCGTTGGCCAGCATCAGCATTCCCATTCCCAGCAGCAGCGACCACAGAACGACCGCTGCGCCGAGACTGCTGGTCGGCTGCAGACGTTTGCGCGAGGTGTCGAGCGGCTCGGTCTCGAAGGTGGGAGTGGGTATGGCTTCCTGCTGGGGGTGCGGCATGGAAGGGGGCCTCATCAGTCAGGGTCGGGACCGTAGGAGCGGTGCCGACGAGATGTCAGGTACGACACTTGCGTGCGTGATGTTGGTCAGTCGTGGTCGGTCCTTGCGGGAACGGCGCTCAGTCTACCGACCGAATCCGGAGTCTGCGACCCGTGGTACGCCATTGCGTGATTGAAAGGCGACATATCGTGAAATTTGTCTCAAGGATGTAATGGGGTGGATAAATATACAGCGCCTCATGAAATCATGACCCGACACGGACTCGGGACACGCTGGCGCTGTAAAAACACAGCATCTCGCAAAGGGCAATATCGTCAAACTCGCTGTTGGCGGGGCCTGCGCGAGGATTGGCCCTCTTGCATCGCTGGATAGACTCCTTGGCGACACACGCTGATGACACCACATGGTCGAGCGTTTCGTACGCAAGAGGTCTCGGAAAATCCGTGGGGTGGATAGATATACAGTAATCGGTAATGCAGCGAGTCAGCATGTGAGCGTCGAAAAAGCACCGATCTGTCGCATGGTCGAATGGTCAGCGACCAAAGTAGATGCGAATCTGCCTCTGGACACACTCAACAACATCATAATCAAGAGGTTATTCATGACCCTGACCGCTGTACACGCCAACGCTGGCCCCGCCCCTCGTCATCTGCGTCACTGCACTTCGGATCATTCTCCAGCCCTTTCTCAAAGCCAGACCGCGCGCCCGCGTGTCACTGCCACGAGTCGCTCCGCCTTGATGGCTGGCGTGCTTGGCCTGGCTTTGCTGTCACCGCTGATGGCGAGTGATGCCGAGGCGCGCGAGCTGTCCGTCTCCACCGTGCTGTCGGATGCCTTCCCGTGGGGCCAGGCGGCCGAGAAGTGGGCGGAACTGGTAGAGGAGCGCTCCGGTGGCGACCTCACCCTGCGCGTTTATCCGAATGCTCAGCTGGTGGCGGGGGACCAGACCAAGGAGTTCTCGGCCATGCGTCAGGGGCTGATCGATCTCGCGGTGGGCTCGACCATCAACTGGTCGCCCCAGGTGCCGGAGCTCAACCTGTTCTCGCTGCCGTTCCTGATGCCGGACCACGCCGCCATCGATGCCCTGACCCAGGGCGAGTCGGGCAAGCAGGTCTTCGCCGCCATCGAGTCCAAGGGCATCAAGCCGCTGGCGTGGGGCGAGAACGGCTTCCGTGAGGTGTCCAATTCGTCGAAATCGATCACCTCGCCGGACGACTTGAAGGGCCTGAAGATTCGTGTGGTGGGCTCGCCGCTGTTCCAGGACACCTTCACGGCGCTGGGTGCCAACCCGACCCAGATGAGCTGGGCGGATGCCAAGCCGGCACTGACCACCGGCGCGGTGGATGGCCAGGAGAACCCGCTGTCGGTGTTCGATGTCGCGCGCATCGATCAGGTCGGTCAGAGTCACTTGACGCTCTGGCACTACATGGCGGACCCGCTGATCTTCGCCGCCAACCAGCGCGTGTGGAAGTCGCTCAGTGAACAGGAGCGCACGCTGCTGACCGAGACCGCCAGGGAAGCGGGTGCCTGGGAGATCGCCATGAGTCGTGAAGGTAATGCCCAGCGGCTGGCGGACATCGAGGCGCGCGGCGTGAATGTCGTCAAGCTGGATGAGGATGCGATGCAGGCCTTCCGGGATGCTACCCAGTCGGTCTACGAAAGCTGGACACCGAAGATCGGTGAGGCGCTGGTCGAGACGGCACGTGCCGAGGTCGAGGCCTCGCGCTGAGCCTGGCCATGATCGCCGCTGCTCACAGAGCAGATGACATCGGGAATAATGCGGTCTATGCGCGTTATTGAGTGAAGAACCACGCCGGGGCCTGACAGCCTCGGCGTTCGTGTGGATCGCGTGTCATGTCGCAAAAGTCGCAACAATCCTCTCAACAAGCATCACCTCAAACGTCGCAACGAGCTCTGCAAGACGGCGCCAATGGAGCGCCTGCCCCCACGGACAGGCCACCGCCACGCGTGCGGCCGGAGTCCTGGCTGGCGGCGTTGGCGCTGGGACTGATCGGTATCATCAGTCTGGCCAATGTGGTGGTGCGTTATGCCACCGATGCCTCCTTTGCCTTTACCGAGGAATTCTCGGTCTTCCTGCTGGTGTTGTTGACTCTGGCGGGCGCCTCGGTGGCGATTCGCCGTCAGGCGCATATTCGTATCGCATTGCTGGAAGACGTGCTGCCGTTGCCGCTCTGGCGACTGGTCGTGATCGTGCAGACCCTGGCGGTGCTGGTCGTGCTGGGGCTGGTGGTGTGGTTCGGGGGGACCTTCGCGCTGGAGGAGTATCAGTGGGACTCGCTGTCACCGGGGCTGGGTCTGCCCAACTGGTGGTACGTGATCTGGCTGCCGATATTGGCGCTGGCGATGGCCTGGCGTCAGTTGCAGCAGTGTGTCGAGCGTCTTTCGCAGGGGCCCGGTCAGAATGCGTCGTCAGAGCACAAGGAGTCAGATCATGAGTCCTGATCTCTGGTTGCTCGCCAGTTTTGCCGCCTTGTTGATACTCGGCGTGCCGGTGGCCTTCGCGCTGGGGCTCTCGGGTGCGGTGGGTATCGTCGCGGGGCTGCCGGTCAGCATGCTGGCCACCCTCGGGACCAATACCTACAACAGCATCGCCAAGTATCCGCTGATCGCCATTCCGCTGTTCATCCTGACGGGGTTGGTGTTCGAGCGTGCCGGTGTGGCGGCGCGGCTGGTGCGCTTTGCCCAGGCGCTGATCGGCCCGCGTCACGGGGGGCTCGCACTGGTGGCGGTGCTGGTATGTCTGATCATGGGCGGCATGAGTGGCTCCGGCCCGGCGGATGCGGCCGCGGTGGCGATGGTGATGATCCCCAGCATGACTCGGGCGGGCTACCCCAGGGCGTTCTCGGCGACGCTGATTGCGGCCTCGGCCTCCACGGCGATCCTGATCCCGCCGTCCATCGCGCTGATCCTCTATTCCATCGTGGTGCCCGGGGTGGATCTACGTGCGCTGTTTGCCGCGGGCCTGATTCCGGGCTTGCTGGTGGGCGTGGCCTTGCTGCTGCCGGCCTGGTTCCTCTCGCGACGCTATCGCTGGGAAGACCCGACTCAGGTCGAGCGTATCGCGCTGGGTCCGGCGTTCCGCGCAGCGATCCCGGCGCTGCTCGCGCCGGTGATCATCCTCGGCGGACTGCGCTCAGGCCTCTTCACGCCCACGGAAGCGGCGGTAGTGGCCGCCGCTTATGGGCTGTGTGTCGGCCTCTTCATCACCCTCGAACTCAAGCTCTCCCAGGTGTGGGAACTGCTCAGAGAGGCGGCCGTCATCTCCGGTGTGGTGATGCTGATCATCGCGCTGGCGGGCATATTCGCCTGGGCGGGCACCATGCTGGGTACCTTCCGGCATCTGGCCGAATGGCTGATCACGCTGTCGGATAGCGGAACGACGCTGCTGATTCTGGTGATGGTGGCAGTGCTGATCGCCGGGATGCTGCTGGATGCGGTCTCCATCTACCTGATCCTGATGCCGGTGCTGATTCCGGTGATGCAGCACTTCGGCTGGCATCCGGTGTGGTTCGGTATCCTGCTGGCGATGAATATCGCGATCGGGCAGTTCACCCCGCCAGTGGCGGTCAATCTGATGGTGACTAGCAGCGTGGCCGGGGTACGGCTGGAGAAGACGGTGGGTTGGGCGATGGTCTTCGTGGTGGCGATGCTGGCAGCGCTGGCGGTGGTGATGTTGTTCCCTGAGCTCGCCCTGTGGCTGCCACGCGTGCTCGGCTACGCGGTGTAGTAATCCTCAGAAAGCAGGAAGTGGAAAAAACAAGACGGCTTGCCTTCTGGGTAAGCCGTCTTGCGTTTCGGGGCACCTTGTACTCTGCTACTACCTGAATACTTGGCGTCCAGGCTGGTTGTTCCAATTAGCGCTCAGCCAAATGGAGAGCGGATTCTGGTCGCCCGCTGTGCGAGGAATGGGGTGATTCTTCTGACGCAACGGTGCGCGACGACAAAAAATGTTAGCCTGCATATATTCTCAGCGACGACGCTGCCCTCAAGATCCGCAGGGTGGAACAGTCCACTCGCGGACCTTGAATGCGCACGAGGCTGCCACCATCGTTGAACGCTGATTGTACGCATGTCAGTCGGGATTCTGTCAGGTGGGACCAAGCTCTCGCATGACGCAAGCCAGATCTCGCATAACACAGGATTAGGACATCTCGATGAAGGAAATCGCTGCAGGCAATGATGTTGCGCCTGGCTTCAATGCGCTGCATGAAATGGTGGTCGGGGAATTCCTGATCAGCCCGATGCTGGTCTATGCGCTGGTCGCCTTGCTGGCGGCGGGTATAATTCGCACGCTGCTGCATCGTCTATTGGCCAATCACGAGCTCTGGTTCGAGGCCTGGTTCGATATTTCGCTGTTTGTCATCTGTCTGGCGGCGGTGGTCGCCCTCGTGACGTGACGTGCGTCATTCCTTCAGCGTTACGCCATTCGTGATCCCGATCTTTCCGCGCCCCGTTTCGTGGCACCCATTTTCCCCAGCCCCTCTATTCTCCAAGGAAACCGCATGCGCAACCTGCGACACAAAGCCGTCAAATGGATCATCACTCTCTGTCTGGTGGCGGCTGCAGCCTGGTGTGCGGTGTGGCTGTGGAATACCTACATGTACAGTCCCTGGACGCGCGACGCCCGGGTGCGCGCCGAGGTGATCACGTTGAGCCCGGATGTCTCCGGCTGGGTGCGTGAGCTGAACGTGGCGGATACCACGCGCGTCAAGGAAGGGGACGTCATCCTTCAGGTCGACCGTGCGCGTTATGAGGCCGCGCTCGCCAAGGCCAAGGCCAGTCTCGCCAGTGCCAGGGCGACCCTGAGCCTCAAGGAGCATGAAGCCAATCGTCGTGGTCGCTTGACCAATCGTGCCATTAGTGAGGAAGAGCGCGACAGTGCGCGTCTTGAAGCCGAAGTCGCCCGCGCCGACGTGCAACAGGCCGAAGCCGCGGTGCAATCCGCGCAGCTGGATCTCGATCGTACGCGTCTTGTGGCACCCGCCGACGGTAGCATTCTCAACATGCACCTCAGTCAGGGCAATTACGTCACGGCAGGCACGGCGGTGATGGCGCTGATCAAGGAAGACTCCTTCTACCTGAGCGCCTACTTCCAGGAGACCAAGCTGCAGCATGTGCGTCCGGGCGATCCGGTCCAGATCACGCTGATGAGCGGCAATGAAGACTTCAAGGGGCGGGTCGTGGGGATCGGTCAGGGCATCGCCGATGACAATACCGCGACCAATGCCCAGCAGCTGCCTCAGGTCAGCGCCACCTTCAGTTGGGTGCGTCTGGCGCAGCGCATTCCGGTACGGGTGGAATTCGATGATATTGAGGCGGTACGTGCCTCAGGTGTCAATCTTGCCGCCGGCATGACGGCGAGTGTCCGGCTGATCACTGCTGAGGATGGCAAGGATGAGACCAGTCATGCCAAGGCGGAACCTGACGAGACAGATCAGGCCGTCCAAGACGCAGACGGGAAGCACTGATCCATGTCTCCCGCTCTGGCCGCCTTCCTCAGGCCTTCGCCGTTCGCCCTGAAGTTCGCCACCAAGGGTGTGCTGGCAATGGCGCTGGCCCTCTACGCCGCCTTCTTCTTCGACCTCGATCGACCCTATTGGGCGCTGATCTCGGCGGCGTTTCTGCAGACACGTCCGATGTCGGGCATGGTGGTCGAGAAGGGCATCTGTCAGGTCACGGGTACCTTCGTCGGTACCTGTGTGGCCGTGGTGATCATGGGCTGCTTTGCCCAGGTGCCCGAACTGGCGCTGGGCTCGGTCACGCTGTGGATCGGGCTATGCATCTATGGTGCCTCGCTGACGCACAACAATCTGTCCTATGGCTGTGTGATGGCGGCGGTGGCCTGCATGATCATCGTGGTGCTGACGTCCTCGGCGCCGGATGACTTCTTCTCGGTGGCACTGGCACGTCTCAGCGAGCTGAGTCTCGGCGCGCTGTGTGCTGTCGTCGTGAGTGCGCTGGTCTGGCCGATTCGTGTACGTGATCATCTCGGCCAGCTTTCGGACACGGCGGTGAATGCCACCTTCCGTTATATGGCGCTGGCCTTCTCGATGCCGCTCGAGGCGGATAGGGCCGTGAACCGAGATACTGCCGGTCAGTCACAAGGCCATTCACAAGCCCAGTTAAAAGGTCAGCAACGCGAACGCATGGCGATGCTCGAGCAGATGATGACCGGGCTGGATGCGCTCAACAATCTCGAGATTGATGCCCACTCGGCGCGTTATGAAGGCCCCCAGGGCAAGGGGCGCATTCGCGGCGTACACCTGCTGACGCGGCGAAGCATGCGTCTCTACGCCACCCTCAAGGCCCTGCACCAGCTGCGTCATCCTGAGTTCTTTGTGTCTTCACAGCGCGATGACGGTGAGGCGAGCGCACACCCCAGTGAGCTGAATCAGACCCAGGGTCAGGAAGCCGAACGCTTCAGTCAGCCGACGCAGGACCTGATGCAACGCCTGGGCGCGGCCTTTCAAAGCATGGCCGACAATCAAGGCACGGCCCAGGCGCGCAAGACGCTCAAGGAGCTGCGTGGGGAATGTTTGCGCCTGTCTCGCGGTCAGCGCAGCATCACCGCGCTGGAAGCCAGATTGCTGTTCAGTCTGCGTGAGGTGCTGGGGCATGCGCTGGTCATCCTGCAGGCACGCGAGGTCATCAATCATCCCGGGCGTCACCAGCTGCGTCAGCCGAGCATGAGTTGGCACCGCGATCACGGACGCGCCGCCATCGATGCGCTGCGTGCGATGGCCATCTTCAGTGCCACGGCGATCTTCTGGCTTGCGACGGCGTGGGACAACGGCGCGGTGGCCATGCTGCTGGGCACGCTGTTCTCGGGCATCTTCGTCAGTCGCGGTGATCCGGCACCGATCATTCCGATGGTGCTCAAGGGCTTGCTGCTGGCGGTGCCGAGCGTATTGCTGTTCGGCAATGTCATGCTCAGTCACGCCCAGCACTTCGTGCCCTTCGTGATCATCTTCAGTATTCCCCTGTTCCTCGGCTTGATGGGCTCTGTCGTGCCTGCGCTGGCGGGGATCGCCTTGCCCTTCGTGGTGTTCAACATTCTGCTGGTGATGCCGGACAACGGCATGACCTTCGATGTCGCCTACACCCTCAATCGGAGTCTGGCGGCCGGGATCGGTCTGATCGTGACCATCATCGGTTTCCGCCTGATTCCCGTGCCGGGGGCAGGCTGGGACAAGCGCCAGCTGATTCGCGCTACGGCGAGTGATATTCGTGAGCTGGCGGAACGCTCCACCGAGCGCCTGGACAGCTGGTTCGGCGGGCGCATGGGAGACAGGCTGCTGCGCCTGGCCCGGCATGAACAGACTCGCAGTCGTGAACAGGAAGCGCGCCGCAGTGGCGAGAATGCAAGCGGTCAGCCCGATGATGCACAGCAGCAAGTGCTCGGCATGCCGCTACTGACGCTGGGGCTGACAGGGATGGATATCGGACGCGGCATAGGCTTCGTGCGGCGGGAATTGGGCAACGATGTACCACGCCCGGTACAGCACGCCTTGCGCGAATTGATCCATGCGCTGGCGGATGACTATCAGCGCTGTGCCCGAGGAGAGAGCCCCACCAGGATGCGTGCGGCCGGCAACCGATTATGCGAACTGATCGAGCAACATCACACCATGAGTCGACATAAACAGGCGCTGCTGGCGGGCTGGCTGACACGCGTTCAGCTAACCTTGCAAAGTGATGCACTGCGCCAACAACGCAGCTGATATTGCGTCAGTGAGCGTCATTTTTTAGGTTCCAACAAAATATTCTTATAAACCGCTCGAAAGCATATCTTCTGGGCTATGATAAGGAGGTCAGCTAAAAAATGAGCGAAATGTATTAGCGCCTTACTGTAGGAGAGAGCCATGGCGTTCATGAACGATATCAGCAACAGTGGGCGCACTGTTCCCGAGCGTTTTCGGCGCGTGACCTTCACGACGCAATATCTGCATGAGTTGAATCTCTATGTATTGCCGGCAAGCGAGGTATTGTTACGCATCTCCCAGGCGGGCGAGGGCCTCATGCTGCTGCAGTTCGACGATGAGTTTCATGCCGAATTCATTGCCTCGCGTATCGTCGAGTGGGTCGCCGAGAATCCCGGCACCGACCGCGATGACCTGACGCTGTGGATCAAGACGCGGGCACGCCACGAGACGCTGGACCCGAAGCGGGCTCATCACGTCTATTGAGATGTCAGCATGTTGCTGGCCAGCGTGATTTCTCAACAAGAAGGCCACCCGAATGGGTGGCCTTCTTGTCATTGGCCTTCTTGTCATTGGCCTTCTTGTCATTGGCCTGGCGTCATTGGCCTGGCGTCATTTTGCTCCACTCATGTTCGAAAACTTCCCACTGTTGTGGGGCTTTAGGGCTCAGAAGCTGCCGACCAGGCTGCCCAGGGTCACGACGGCAATCAGGGCCAGCATCGGGAAGGCGACCGTCATCATGAACATCTGGCCGTAGGACTGGCGGTGAGTCAGCTTGCAGATCGCCAGCAGGGTGATGACCGCGCCGGAATGCGGCAAGGTGTCCATGCTGCCCGCCGCCAGCGACGCCACGCGGTGCATCAGTTCCAGGTCGATGCCGGCATTGATGGCCATCTCGCGGTAGGTCTCGCCCAGAGTCGATAGCGCGATACTCATGCCGCCGGATGACGAGCCGGTGATGCCGGCCAGCACGTTGACCGCCACCGCTTCCGAGATCAGCGGGTTGGCCGGATATAGGCCGAGCACCGCCTCCTTAACCATCGCGAAACCGGCCAGGCTGGCGATCACCGCGCCATACCCCACCTCTGAGGCGGTATTGAAGACCGGCAGCATGGCGCCGAAGCAGCCATTGTTGACGGTGGTCTTCAGGTCGGCCCACTGCTTCCAGCGTGAGATGACCAGCCAGGTGGAGGCGAAGGCCAGTGCGATCAGGATCGACCACATGCCGGTGGCACCCGCAGGGTCAAGCTCCGGGAAGGCCTCGCTCAGGTAGGAGAAATCGATGCGCGGGAAGACGAGATAGGTCAGCAGAGCATTCAGTCCGATGACCATCACCAGCGGAATAAGCGCCGTGATCATGCCCATCCGTGCGGCGGGCGCGGGGGATTCCTCAAGCGCTTCGTCCTTGTGGACCCCGTAGCCTTCCCCCTGTGCCTGAGCCTTGCTGGCTCGTCCCTTCAGCCACCAGGTACCCAGCCCCAGCATGATCAGGCCCGCGATGATGCCCAGGCCCGGCGCTGCAAAGCTGTTGGTCTGGAAGTAGGGGATCGGGATGGCGTTCTGGATGGCCGGCGTGCCCGGGAGTGCCGTCATGGTGAAGGTAAATGAGCCGAGGGCGATGGCCGCGGGCAGTAGTCGCTTGGGCGTGCCGGTGCGCTGGAAGAGCTGGGCGCCAATCGGGTAGACGGCGAAGGCGACCACGAACAGCGAGACGCCCCCATAGGTAAGCAGTGCGCAGGCCAGCACCACGGTCAGGATCACATGGCGCGTGCCCAGGCGTTTGACCAGGCCTTCGGAGATGGCATGCGCGGCCCCGGAATCGGCCATCAGCTGGCCGAACAGGGCGCCGAGGATGAACAGTGGGAAGAACTTGGCCAGATAGCCGCCCAGCTGACTCATGAAGGTCACGGTGTAGCTGGGCAGCAGGGCGGCTGCATCTCCTGACAGGACGACGGCGAGGGCGGCCGTCAGAGGGGCAAGCAAGAGAACGGTGATACCGCGGTAGGCAAGGAACATCAGCAGCCCGAGCGATATCAGAATGGCAAGAATACTCATGGGGGTATCTCGTAGTTGGCGTTATCGTAGTCGTGGGTCGTCTGCCATTGACGACGGTTGTCCTGTTTACAGGTGCGTGGCTTGTTGTTTTTGCTATTTATTGGCTTATATACAGAGACATCCAGCACACTAGAGATTGTCTGACATGAGAACAATGCGCCTTAAGTGGCAGCGCTGTGCGGTCAGCGAGCACTCAAGGGCAAACTCCCTCTGGCCTTGCGCAGCGAAAAGAGGGGTCGTTTTACAATGAAACAATATACCGTTATCTTCTTTCTCTTTATCTTGGCAACGTGCGACCCTGAGTCATCCGGTAAGCGGGGGAGTTGTGTCAGCACGTGTTGTAGTCACTCATGAAGCTTGCCCAGGTGACATGGATGCCCAGAATAGCTGTACAAAAAAGCGGCACCCGAAGGCGCCGCGACAAGTGATCGAACAGTCTGTCGGTCGCGAAATCCGAGAGATGTCCTGCTTTCAAGCAAAGTCGATTTTCGCGTTGAATGAGTGGGCAGGAGCCGCCTCACTCAGGGGCGCTTTTCGTCACTGAACCAGATACAGACGTCAGCGGGGGCCAGCACCCGGCTACCGGCCAGCAGCCCGCTGTCATTGACGAGGTCTTCCGGCAGCCAGCGCGGCTCGGGCGCATAGTTGAAGACGAAGCAGAGCGGCCCGCGCCGCCGCAGGCGCACACCCTCGGGCAGAGCATGGGTGGCGATGCCGCAGGCCTGACACTCCGCCTGCAGCATCGCCACCAGACTGTCTTCACTCAGCCAGGCGGTCAGATAGCTGACGCCACGATGATGCAGGATGGCCGGCTCGCCATCCTCGAAGCGCGTTACCACCTGTGCGCAGGTGCGCTGATGATCGAGCAGATCGCGCCAGCGCAGGGCGTGACCACGTGCGCCGTTGCTCAGGGTGATGGCCGGCTCGGCGCCTGGCCGCAGGCCATCGACTCGATCGACCGTGACGCCCGTCAGCTCGCTGAGTGCACCGGGCGCCAGCTGCGCGGGTATCTGAAACTCCGGCGTACGCGAGCCGGAGCGTGCGCCGATCACCACGCGAGTGCCTGAATCGCGCGCCGCGCTCAGACGCGCCGCCAGTGCCTCACCGGCGATCACTTGGCAGGGCAGCACGATCAGCGGATAGCCACTGAGCGCATCGCGCGGAGAGACGATATCGACATCAAGCCCGAGACGCCGCAGCGCGCTGTACCAGCTCAGGTACAGCTCGAGCGGGTTGAAGTTCTCGGCGTGGGGCTGGATCTGACAGGCCCAGATGGAGGCGTAATCGAACATCAGGGCGACGGGCGCCTGCTGGGCAGTCGTCGTGTCATGTTCCGCGAGTGTCGCCAGCTCATCGCGCACCTGCAAAAGCTCCGGCCAGGCCGAGGCGGGGGAGCCGTCCGGGCGCAGCAGGCCAGCGTGCATCTGCTCCTGGGCGAAGGGCGCCTGACGCCAGCGGAAGTAGGAGACGAGTTCGGCGCCATGCGCGAAGGCTTCGTGGCTCCACAGTCGCACCATGCCGGGCAAGGGCGCGGCGTTGCTGATCGCCCAGTTGACCGGGCCCGGCTGCTGCTCCATCACCCACCAGCGGCCCTTGCACATGGCGCGGCAGAGGTCGTGATGGAAGCCGGCAAAGTCCGGATGGCCTTGCTGGCGATAATGGGCCTTGGTGGCATCGTCGTGGGCACCGCGCTCCAGAAAGCCCAGCGGGTAGCTGTCCCAGCTGGCGATATCCAGATCACGAGCGACATCGAAGTGATCGAATTCGGTGAACAGGCCCATGAAATTGTGCACGATATCGCCGCTGACGCCCGCGGCACGCAGGGTGTCGACCTGCAGACGGTTGTATTCGACCACCATATCGGAGCAGAAGCGTCGATAGTCGAGCACGATGGCCGGATGCGGCTCGGTCACGGTGCCGACGGGCGCCTCGACCTGGGAGAACTCGCTGACTTCCATGCTCCAGAACACCGTGCCCCAGGCCTCATTGAGCGCCTCGACCGTGCCATAGCGCGCCTCGAGCCATTCGGGAAAGCGGGCGCGGGCGGCCGCGGAGTAGCTGAGGATGGTGTCATGACAGCCGTACTCGTTGTCGGTCTGCCAGGCGATGATCGCGGGATGATGCGTGTAGCGCTCGCCCATCAGGCGCACGATGCGCTCGCTCAAGGTACGAAACGTCGGTGAAGAGAAGCAGTAATGACGACGCGAGCCATAGCCACGCGTGTCGCCATTCTCATCGACGGCCAGAATTTCCGGGTGGGCATCCACCAGCCACTTGGGCGGTGTCGCCGTGGGCGTGCCCATCACGATCTTGAGACCGGCCGCGGCCAGAACCTCGACGGCCTCATCCAGCCATTCGAAGCGCAGGTCACCAGAGCTGGGTTCCAGGCGACTCCAGGCGAATTCACCGATACGCACGACACAAATGCCGGCTTCCATCATGTCGCGAGCATCCTGTGGCCAGCGATCACGTGGCCAGTGTTCCGGGTAGTAACAGACACCGAGCTGCATGGGTTCATCCTTGAAGCTGAAAATGGGGAGCGAGCGCGGCGCAGGCCATCACGGCCTGCGCGGCACGGGTCATGCCGCAACCGCCTGAAGGTGAATCAGGAGCGCCTGGTCAGGGTCCAGCACCGGCAGGGCAAGGCCTTCACGCATCAGGTACTCACCGGAGACGACGACCGGCTCGCCGGCCTGTTGTCGGCTGATCCAGGCGGGCAGCTGCTTCATGCGTCGCTCCGGGTGCTCCGGCAGTTCCAGCAGCTCGAGCCGGTAGGCCGTGTCGGCTTGCAGGCCGGTCAGCGGCTGGGCGGCGGGCACGGCGTGACGTGGCATGGCCAGCTGGCTGATGCTGAAAAGGGCCTGCTGGCCATCCTGACTGACCACGCCATGGGCATGCTGATTGTCATCCAGGCAATCCAGACGCCAGCTGACACCGTTGTGCAGCAGGCCACGCAGCGACTTGTAGCGCGCTATCCAGCCGCGCAGCTCACTGCGCTCCGCCTGATCGAGCTGGCTGACATCCAGCTCCAGCCCCAGATGACCGAACAGTGCCGTGGAGGCGCGGAAGGCGAGCGTCGTGCGTCGCGAGGTAGTGTGAGCGTGTTGCGGCCCGATATGCGCGCCCAGAAGCTCCGGCGGCAGTACGCGACTGGCCCCGCGCTGGATATGCGTGCGCTCGTGGGGGTCATTGCAGTCGGACGTCCAGACGCGATGGGTGTGCCGGAGTATGCCGTGATCGGTGCGCGCGCCACCCGAGGCGCAGCTCTCGATCTCGACGCCGGGATGCGCCTTTCGCAGGCGGGCCAGCAGCGAGTAGAGCGCGCTGACCTGGGCATGGGCGGCAGGCTTGCCGCGTCCTTCCTCCGATTGACCGCCCGCGTGGGTCAGGTCGCGATTCATGTCCCATTTCAGATACTTGATCGGGTATTCGCTGAGCAGCGCATCGAGGCGCGCAAACAGGTAGTCACAGACCTCGCGGCGGGTCAGATCCAGTACGCATTGATAACGTCCCAGCGGCTGCTCACGCCCCTCCAGCCCGAGGATCCAGTCCGGATGGGTGCGGAAGAGTTCACTGTCGGGATTGACCATCTCGGGCTCGACCCACAGGCCGAATTCCATGCCGTGCGCCTGTACTGACTCGATCAGCGGCCCCAGCCCCTGCGGGTACTTGCCGGCATCCAGATACCAGTCGCCCAGGGCGGCGCGCTCGCCATCCCGGCCGACGAACCAGCCATCATCGAGCACGAAACGTTCGGCACCCACCTCACCGGCGGCAACGACCAACTCATCGAGCCGCGTCGCATCGTGATCGAAGTAGAGCGCTTCCCAGGTATTGACGTGTACCGGGCGCGGCTTGTCAGCCACCGGCCAGTCAAGGCGCGCGCGCAGGGTGCGATGCATGCGCTGGTTGGCACCATTGATGCCCGTATCCGACCAGGCCATCACCACTTCCGGGGTGGTCACGCTGTCGCCGGCGGCCAGCATCTGCTCGCCTGGCAGCAGCAGGGCGCCCATCTGCAGTTGGGTGCTGCCATCGAACTGCCGCTCGATCAGGGCGCGATGGTTGCCGCTCCACGCCAGATGCGCGGTGATGACTTCGCCACGCTGCTCGCTGAAGCCTGGCGTGCCGGTGATCAGCGTCGGCACGCGTTGATGCGAGCTGCGCCCGCGACGGTTCTCGAGCGTGAAGGTGCCTTCGCTGAGACGATGACGCGTCTCGGTGAACTCCTGCACCCAGCGGCCACCGAAACTCAGGCATTCCTCGAAGCGGACCGGCAGCGGCAGGCAGGCAGCCGCCAGCCATTCGAGCCGGTAGGGCGCTGATGACTGATTGGTCAGAGTCGTCTGCTGACGCAATACGCCCTCGCGAGTGACGGTCAGCGCCAGCAGCACTTCCAGCTCGCTCAGGCTGTCACGAAGCGTCAGGCGAGCGTGGGCGCCGGTGGCATCCGTCAAGCAGGCCACCTCGCACAGACGCATCGCCGTCAGCCAGTCGCGGCCTTCGCGATCACCGATCAGCGCCGGATAGCCGGCAAAGCCGAGCCCGGCATCATTGAACAGGGTATTGGGCGGCAGCTGATCCAGGCTCGCCTGGGGCGTGGCGGCAGCGCTCATCAGGCGGTGCTGAGCCGGATTGATGGGCGCAATGCGCCCGAAATGGGCCAGTTTGAGCAGGCCATCGGCGAGATCCAGCTGCAGCTGGATACCATCGGCACTCAGGCTCAACCACTGCTGATCGCTTGACCAGGTCGCGTCAGGCGCAGCCGAAGGTCGGGAAGATGGGGCGTCTGCGGTCATCATGAGAGGTCCAGAAATAAAGAAAGATCAGAGACGGAATGGCAGTTGTCAGCCCAGCACCAGCGGTGGCTCTGCCAGTTCCTTGAAACCGTGTGCTGACAGGTCCAGCGCGAAGAGGTCACCATCACCCGCCGCATGATCCGGCGTGGCCATGCCTTCATGCGCCGTGGTGATATACAGAGTGCTCAGCCCCTCGCCACCGAACAGCGGGCACGAAGGCTGGCTGACCGGCAGCGCCACATGGGCGATTTCCTTGCCGTCGTGGTCGAGCCTTGCCACGCGGCCGGCCCCCCAGAGCGCGATCCACATATGGCCATCGGCATCAATCACGGCGCCATCCGGGCCACCACCGGCCTCCCGCAGATCAGCCCAGACCTCAGGGGCGTTATATTCACCTGCCGAGGTGAGTGGCCAGCCATCGGCGTCCAGCTGCCAGCGCATCACCTGACCGGTGACGGTGTCGGTGAAATAGGCGAAGCGGCCATCCGGCGAGAAGCACAGTGCATTGGGAATGCTCAGCCCCTCGAGCACGCGGGTCAGCTCACCGCGATGCAGCCGATAGAGGCTGCCAGCGCCGGACTCGGCGTTGCAGCCCATGCTCGACAACCACAGACTGCCGTGACGATCGACCCGCGCGTCATTGCTGCGCGTGGCCGGCCTCGTGTCCGCCGCGAAGGGCATGACATCTTCCACGGCGCCGGTCTCGGGATTGAAGCGCGAGAGCATTCCCTCTGCGACCAGCAGGTAATCGCCGTCTTGGGTAACGGCTGCGTAGGAGGTGCGGCGCGTAAGCTGAGTGATGACGTGATCACTGCCGTCCGCAGCGGCGTGATGCAGCTCGCCTGCGAGAATGTTCAGCCAGCGCACTCGCGCAGGCAGGGCCTTGGTCGCGGGCGTCCAGCCCGGCCCTTCGCCCAGCTCGCAGCCACTGGCGACGAGGCGCCTGGCAGTGCCAAGGCATGGTGATGACGTCATCTGCTGCTCCTTTGCGATAACCATGGTCTCTTTTAGCCATGGTCGCTTATACCCATGGCTATTGGCGCGCTCTCGTCACTTTTACAGCGACGTGGCTTGTCGCCATCCGTGTGTGGCTGTCAGTCAGCCGCCTGCCATGCCGCGACCAGGGTGCGGGCCCGTTCGCCAACTTCGGCGGCGCTCAGGCCCGGCGTGTAGATGGCCGTGCCAAGACCAGCGCCGTGGACACCCGCCGCGCGCCATTCGGCGAAGTTGTCACTGCCGATGCCGCCGACGGCATAAAGCTCGGTGTCCTTGGGCAGCACTGCCAGCATGGCTTTCATGTTGACGATGCCGACCTGAGTCGCCGGGAACAGCTTGAGGCCCGAGGCGCCGGCAGCGAGAGCCGCGAAGGCTTCCGTCGGCGTGACGATTCCGGGTAGCGAGACCATCTCCAGGCGGCGGCTTTCGCGGATGACATCGACATCGGCATTGGGTGAGACGATCAGACGACCGCCGGCGGCGTGCACGTCGCGCACCTGCTGCGGGGTCAGCACGGTGCCGGCGCCGATCAGGATCTTGCCGCCATGCGCGCGCTCGCAGTGCTCGACCAGCGCGGCGATGCTCTCCAGCGGTTGAGGGGAGTTGAGCGGGACTTCGATGCGGGTGATGCCGGCGGCGATGATCTCGTCGGCGATGGCGATGATGTCTTGCGGTGTCACACCGCGCAGTATGGCGACTAGAGGCAGGCTCATGGCGATCTCCAGAAATGGGGCTGTTTGAAGAGGAGCTCTTTGAATAAGGGCTGTGTGAAGTGAGTAATGACGTGGCTCACCGGCTAGCAATGTCAGCAACGCTGAATCAATGGCTCACAGAGGCGCGATCCGATGACGACGCACGGTCTGATGACGATGCCTGCGCGGATGATCGTGCACGCTGGATGCGTCCGAGGCCTGCCAGAATCATGTCGGCGTTGGCCGCGGTGGTGACCTGATAGCCCAGATGCTCCAGCGCGACCTGATAGCGCTGGCACAGCACGGCGTCACCGATCAGGGTGATGGTGGCGTGATCAGGCAGCTCCGCAGTGGCTCCCGCCAGCTCAAGCCCCAGCACCAGGCCTGACAGGCGTGCGCCGAGTACCGCCTTGCGAGCGTCACCCTGAGGCAGAGCCGTACCGAGCAGATCACGGGCACGAATGCCGAACAGTTGCGCGGTGGTGCGCTCCGGGGCGGCAAGCGCCGTATCGATGCCCTCCAGATAGGCATCGCGCTGGGCGGGGTCGCTGAGATCTCCCGCGGCGACTGAGTGCTTGAGCACCGAATCCTGACTGAGCAGCTTGTAGAGCTCGCCGCTCATGAAGGTACTGAAGCCGGTGATGGCGCCACCGACGAGATGCGCCCACTTGGCGTGGGTGCCGGGCAGACACACCGCACCGCTGTAGTCGGGTTGGGCGGCGACCAGGCCCGCCAGCTGGGTCTCCTCGCCACGCATGACATCGTAGCTCGGCTGCTGCTGACAGAGGCCCGGCACGATGGCAACGGCAAGGCGGCTGTCGCGGGTCGCAACATGGGTCAGCTGCTCGGAGAGTGCCCCCAGTACATCACGGGAAGGCGCCTTCTCCGTAGGCAATGGCAGGTAAGCCGCCTCCTGCCAGCCCTGACGCGCGCCGGCCATGCCACAGATCAGCACCGGCATGGGAGAGGTCGCATCGTCGGGCAGCCAGTCATTGATCAGCACGCGCAGCACATCCTCGAACTCATCCGCCGCCAGTCCCAGCATGCCGCGGGCACTGCTGGCTTGGGCGATGACTGCGTCGTCGCCATTGACGGCCCAGGCGCGCAGATTGCTGGAACCCCAGTCGACGGCGATCCAGGCCGGCGTGACGCTGACGCCGCTCACACTCGGCCTCCGTCTACCACCATCGGCTGGCCAGTCATCATGCGCGAGGCGCTGGAGGCCAGGAACAGACACGGATTGATCATGTCCTCGACCGGAATGGCCTCTTTCAGGCACTGCTGGTCAATGCACTCGTTCAAGTCCTTGTCGTTGACCCACAGCTCGCGCTGACGCTCCGTCATCACCCAGCCCGGAATCAGGCAATTGACGCGAATGGCGTCCGGGCCCAGCTCGCGCGCCAGTGCCTTGGTCATGCCCATGATGCCGGCCTTGGCGGTGACGTAGGTCGGGTAGCCGCCCAGCCCCAGCATGTAGCTGTTGGAGGACAGATTGATGATGGCGCCGCCACCCAGCGCGCGCATGTCGGGGGCGACGGCCTGGGCGGTGAAGAATTGCGGGCGCAGGTTGGTAGCGATGGATTCATCCCACTGTTCCACCGTCCACTCATCCAGCCTATGACGGGTGTCACGCGCGGCGTTGTTGATCAGCACGTTGATCAGGCCGTGGGCCTCACGCGCCTGAGCGACGGCGGCCTGCAGCGCCTCGATATCCTGGATGTTGCAGGGGATGAACAGCGGACGATTGGCGTAGCGAGCTTCCATGGCGTCACAGAATTCGCTGGCATCGGACAGGCCGACGAAGGCGACCTTGGCGCCCTGGGCGAGGAAGCCTTCGGTCAGCGCGGCGCCGATACCGGAGCCACCGCCGGTGATGAAGACGCTGGCGCCTTCGAGGTCCGGGTAGCGAAAGTCGGCGAAGGCGGGGCGTTCGGATGATGCGGTACGAGTCATGTCGAATCCTTCCTAGAGCGTGACAGGCCTTCGGCGGAAGGCCTGTCCTGGCATGGCGTCTGTGTTGTCAGTGTGTGCGTTGCGGCATGCTCAGCATTACCACTCGGCGACGGAGCCGTCTTCGTGGGTCCACAGCGGGTTGCGCCAGCGATGGCCGACCTTGGCACGCTCTTCGACGAAGGCTTCGTCGATCTCGACGCCCAGCCCTGGGCCCTGCGGAATGGCGCAGAAGCCGTCCTTGATCGCCAGCGCATCCTTGTCGACCAGGTAATCCAGTACGTCGTTGTCCTTGTTGTAGTGGATTCCCATGCTCTGTTCCTGGATGAAGGCGTTGTGACACACCGCGTCCAGTTGCAGCGAGGCCGCCAGCGTCAGCGGGCCGAGCGGGCAGTGCGGGGCCAGCGCCACATCGTAGGCCGAGGCCAGGGTGGCGATCTTCAGGCCTTCGCTGATGCCGCCACAGTGGGAAAGGTCCGGCTGGATGATGTCGACCATGCCGTCCGCCAGCAGATCGCGGAACTGGAAGCGGGTGTGCAGGCGCTCGCCGGTGGCGATGGGCGTCGCGATGCCTTCGGCGATATGCTTGAGCGACGGCAGGTGTTCAGGTGCGACCGGCTCCTCGATGAACATCGGGTGGAACTGCTCCAGCTCACGCAGCAACGCCTTGGCCATCGGGCGATGCACGCGACCATGGAAGTCGATGCCGATGCCGACATCCGGGCCGACCGCATCACGGGCCTCGGCGACACGTGCCACGGCGTCATCGATCTTCTTGTGCGAATCGACGATCTGCATCTCCGGCGTGCCATTCATCTTGAAGGCGGTGAAGCCCTGGTCGACCAGCGCCTTGGCGCCTGCGCCGACATCTGACGGGCGGTCGCCGCCGGTCCAGGCGTACATGCGCATCTTGTCGCGCATCGGGCCGCCGAGCAGCTGGTGCACGGGCACTCCCAGATCACGGCCCTTCAGGTCCCACAGCGCCTGATCGATGCCGGCGATGGCTGACATCAGGATCGGGCCGCCACGGTAGAAGCCCGCGCGGTACATCACGTTCCACAGGTGCTCGATATTGCGCGGGTCCTGACCGACCAGATAATCGGACAGCTCGTGCACGGCGGCCTCGACCGTCGCGGCGCGGCCTTCGATGACCGGTTCGCCCCAGCCATAGCAGCCTTCATCGGTCTCGATCTTGAGAAAAAGCCAGCGCGGCGGAACTTGCCAGGTCTTGAGTCGGGTGATTTTCACGGATGCATCCTTGTTGAGAATGGGCGTTTGAACGAGGGTCAGCGCCAGGCGAAGCGAGTGGTGGGATCGGCCGTCATCAGCTGACGCCCGATCAGCATCAGAAGCGGCGGTGCCCCAGCTGCGGGTGGTCCGGTGAGAAGCCGAGGTCGCGCGCTGCGGTCTCCAGTACCCGCTCGGCACAGGTGCGTGCCATCTCGGGCTGGCGCAGGCGAATGGCCTCCATCACCGCGCGATGACGATCGAGGCTGGCGCGATGATGGCTGTGATCATGCTGCTGCGCGGACTGCTGGGTACTGTGGATCAGTTGGCTGATGGAAGGGCGCAGCAGGCTGCCAAGCTGTGTCCATACCAGATTGTGGGTGGCGTGGTAGATGGCCTCGTGGAAGGCGACATCGTGTTCGGCATGCGCCTCGTGCGAGCTGTCATTGGCGGTATTGACCATGCCTTCGAAGGCGCGCTCCAGGCGCGCGAGGTCCTGGGCATTGGCTTTCATCGCGGCCAGCGCACTGACATAGGGCTCGACGGAGAGGCGGAAGGCGTAGATCTCGCGCATCAGATCCGGATTGATACCGTCGAGGCCGCTGACCCAATGGCTCATCAGCGGGTCCAGCAGCTGCCATTCGCTCATCTCGCGCACGATGGTGCCGCGCCCGGCGGTGCGCTCCAGCAGCCCGGCGCTCACCAGCTGAGCCAGGGCGTTGCGAACACGGTTGCGGCTGGCGTCGAAGCGCTGGCAGAGGTCCAGTTCACGCGGAAAGCTGTCACCGGGGCCGAAGCTGCCCGCGAGGATTTCCCGCGCCATGCAGGTGGCGATGGCCTCCATGCTGCGCGGGGTCGCGTCGTCCGCCGAGGCGCTGTCAGTGGCGAGCGCGGCTGTCGCCAGAGAGTCGGTCATTGAGGTGCCTGTCGTGAGGAGATGGTCAGGTGAGTCACTGCATCGCGTCGCCTGCGAGTGCGGCGCTGACGCATGAGGTTCCGAGCATCAGAATAAATGTCTGAACACACATTAATAAATGTCGGACATTTCAACAAGGCGCAAACACTTCAACTTTGGTCGCGCGAGAAGCCCGCCCGACACAGCTAACAAGGGCGCAGCTAACAAGAAGGCGGGTAACAAAGGGGGGAGTAACAAGGAGTGCGGCCAGAACGACAGGGGCCAGACGCGATGTCTGGCCCCTGTCACGCCATGTGGCCTTGGGAAGGCGGGTCACATGCAAAGCGCCATGACCAGGTCAAGCCGATGGCGGGTAGCGAGCCAGGTGGCCATTGAGGGTCAATTGCCATTCCTTGAGAGTCTGGGCACAGGAGAGATCGAGCAGCGTGATCTCCAGCGTCGCGGTGTCCTCCAGTGATGACAGCAGCGATGCTAGGGAATCGGCGGTGGGCGGCGAGGCAGTGCCATTGGCTGGCGCCTCGAACAGTGGTTCATCGCCTTCGGGGTGGCGAGTCACTTCCTGCGCAGGCGAGATATCCCGACATTGATGGCTCATCACGATGAAGTTGCCCTCATTGACGCGGAAGACACGCAACGGATAGAAGCAGGCATTCAGGTGCGGGCCAAGCTGGGCATCGAGTGGCGCAAGTTGTTTGTCGGCAGTGTCGCGTCGCGCGCCTCCCTTCCGGCTCAGACGAAGATGGCACAGCGTGATGTGCTGTCCCATGGCGTCCTGACACTCACGGGCCAGTGCTTCGAGAGCGGCATCCAGCAGCGCACGGGTGAAGCAGCCACTGTGGCTGTCGCGCCACCGGTTCGGGTCACGTTCTACCTGCTGCGGGCAGAGTCGATGCAGGGTGGGCGCCGGCGGTATCGGTTGCTCCGTCAGCACTTCACGCGCCGCCTGCAGCAACTCTGGCGGTAGATGGCCATGACGGTGCTCGATATCGCACAGCGCCTGGGCCTTACTGACACCGGTATGACGCATCAGCTCGATGACCTGCACGACCAGCGACAGAGTGCTGGCAGCGAGGGACGTCTCGCCAAGCGACGTTGCAGCAATATCGGTAGAGCCCTGCTCCACTTGTGGGATGTCTGCATTAGAAGGCGCAGAAGGAGACCCGGACGGAGACGCAGCAGGAGGTGTTGCAGAGGTTTGCGAGAGGTGGGAGGGCGCGTCAGCGTTGCCGTTTGCATGCGGCGCCAACCTGCTGCAGGCCCCCAGCATGAATTGCTGGCTGGCACGCAACAGGTCAGCTTCGGCGGGCGCCATCAGGGCGTCTTCCATCATGCGTGCACCGATCTCGACATGGCGACGCAGCAAGTGATACTGATCGAAATGAAGTTCATCGCGTGGTCGCAGCAGTGAGTCAGGCAGCGCCAGCTTGCCGATATCGTGCAGCATGGCCACGCGTTCCAGCGTGGCGATTTCCTGGCGGTCCATCCCGAGCCGTGTCGCGATGGCGCTGACAAGATTGGCGGCCAGCCAGTCTTCTCCCGAGCGCTCGGGACAGCGTTCCTCGCGGATCATGCGCATCACCGACCCGAGCCTGTCTTCGCCGCGCTGCTCAAGCTCATGCTCCAGCTGATTCATGCGCTGGCGCATCTGCAGCTGTCGCTCACGATACTGGCGCAGGAATGCGTAACCAAAGGCCAGGCAGAGCATCAAGGTCACCAGCAGCGTGATCAGGAAGTGCCAACGCTCCAGCGCGTGCTTCTTCTTCATCAGGTCTGCGTGCGCCTTGAAGGCGGCTTCACTGATGTCATCGAGATAGACGCCGCTGGCGATGATCCACTGGAAAGGGGGTACAGGGCGGCGTAGGCGGTCTTGTCGACCTGCTCGGCGCCCGGGCGCTTGGGGAAGCGGTAATCGAAGTAGATACCACTGCCGTTCAAGACACCCTCGAGCTCGGTGCGATACGGGAAGCGGCCACTGCTGTCCTGGTACTCGGTCGACAGCAGCTTGCCTTCGGTGTCGGGCAGCAGAGGATGGATTAAGCGGCGTGCATAGCCCTCACCGCCGGCCGGGTCCAGGATATCGTTGATCCAGACATAGCGGCTTTCCTCGCGCTCGATACTTGCGTGCAGAGACTGTCTCAGCTCATTGGCGACCAGAAAGGCCACCATCTTCGGGTCGATATGCACCAGCGCCCAGGGGGCAGGCTGCTGCCGACGATCAAGGCGCACGGCGCCGGGGCTCTCTTCCTCTTGCCCCAGAGGCACGGCAAACACCAGCCCGGCATCCGTGCCGCGCAGGAATTGTGCCTTGCGCATGCCCGCGTTGAGGCGCTGATTCAGCTCCTGATTCCACCAGTCAGGGTGGAGCGTGGTGGGGAGCTGCACGATGTCGATCCAGTCCGGGTTGATACGCAGGTCCGGGAACTGGCGCAACAGTTCGGTGCTGACGAAGGAGCGATCACGACCACTCAGATGGCTGATGCCCAGCGATGGGGAGCGCATGGTGGTGATGATAAGACGTTGCAGACGATGCTCGTAATCGCGATGTCGCGAGGCGATCATGCCCAGTGTCTGCTCGACCATCAGGCTGGCCTGTTGACGCCGCTCCCTGGCGACCAGCATCTGGGTCGCCTGGGCCTGCAGAATGTCCTGCTCGCGACTCTGCGATTCCTGAAATACCAGCAGGCCGCCAAGCGAGATACAGGAAAGTGCGGTCAACCCCAGCCACAGGCGCAAGGGTTTGCCGAACGGGCGCTGTCTGTCCGGGGAGCGAAGATCGGGCGGGCCGGTATCTGGCCCATGTCGAGAGAGATCACTATCCTTGATCATCGAGTCACGTCATCCATGAGTGATGCGGTGGCGCTGCGAAGGGCGATGATGGCACTGCTTCGAGCATAGCTGCTAGCGCAACACCCATGAGATGTCGTTTCAGGCATCGACGTCATCTAGCCAACGCTACGGTGTTGCCGTCCAGATGCCAAGTGAGGGCGCTCAACATTCCGCGAAGCCCCAGTTTAGGGCACTTGCGCGCTTTGCGTATCGCGCGATGTCTTGCGAGCAGGCGTTGAAAGGGGCATGATGAAGCTAGTTTTCTGTATGGCTTTCAAGAAGATATCTGTCATTTGTCTATGGCTGTCCAGAAGAGGCTCGCTAACATCTTGATTTGAGGCGCGCCGGTCGAGTGTTGAAGGTGTCGTGCATAAGCTGCAAGTCAAATTGTCGCTCATCGTCCTGCAGTGAACTCATAGCGTTGTCTTCTTGTTGTCGACAAGATCAAAAGTGGAAAATCGTGCATGAACCGACATGATGAAAAGATCATTGCCAGTGCTCGCAAACAGCGTGCTCTCTTTGATGAGCTCGAAAAGGCGTTGGCGGAAGAGCTGAATGCGCTGGATCGCTCTTCTCAGCCTGCGCCCGCCGCTGAGTCGAACCACGACGCCGACGACGCGCGCGCTCAACAGCGTGAAGCGGAGTTCGTGGCGCGACTCGAAAGCCTGATCGCGGAATTCGATCTCGATCGCGAGGCCGTCCAGACATGGCTGCGTGAGCTTGAGGCCTTCAAGGGAGACGCGGATTCAGAGGAGTCAGCGTAAGCCTCAGTTTTGGCTGACGTCTCTTGCACAACGCCCAGCACTTCTTCCTGAAGGCTGGGCGTTGTGCGTTTCTCGCTTGGCGCATCTGGATCCAATGGATTATCTAGCCCGATAGATTTTCTGACGTCTTTTTATTGGCTTACCTGCTTAGCGAATTATTGGCTTGCCGACGTATCTACGAGACCGCTTGCCTGTTTGACCGCAAGCTTCATTCGGCAACGCTCCCACCGGCCCTCGACCGCAGGCTTGGGCCTAGATCTCCTCCCAGATGGCTTCCTTCAATTCATCTGTCAGGCCTTGCAGGCGTTGCAGGCGCTTGACGGTATGTTCCTGCACATCACTGACAATGTCCGTCAGGCACTCCTTCGACTCGAGAGGGTCAACGAACCCGGTCGATAGCAGGCACTGGCCCATTTCCATGCTCTTGGTCTGCCACATGCGAATAAACTCGATTTCCTGCTCATATGCCTTGAGGCTCAGGGTCCACCATACCTGCTGACAGCGCATCAAGGGGGCGAGGGGATGCACGAGGTCGTCGGGTCGATTCATCCTGGGCAGTGGGGTGCTGAACATGGCAGCGAAAGGCTGCATCGGTTGATTGGCGACTGGCATTCTGGACTCCTGTCTCATGGTATCTGATAGCTGATGAGTGCAAACCTTGGGGGAAATACCTGCGGGGCGGCTGGTGTTTGGCGTTATTGTGACCAATAGTGATAGTGATAGTGGCTGGTGTCTGGTGGCACAGGCTTCGCAACCTGAGCTGAGTTGAGCATAGCTCCCTCTGCTGGAATGCGCGCGAGCATCCTGTGCTGTCCCCAGTCAACTCTGTCTTCAACAACTCTGGCTTCAACAACCCTGTCCTCAGACAACCCTGTGCCTAGATGATGAATTGCGTGAGGTCACCGACAAGGAGGCGATCATGATCAATGAAGTCAAATCCGTACTGGCAGCATTCTTTGGTGTCCAGAAGGAGGCCAATCGCAAGCGTGATTTCGAGCACGGCCATGCGCTGGACTTTCTGGTGGTGGGACTGGTGATGGCCGCACTGCTGGTGGGAGGGATGGCGCTGCTGTCCACGGTCGTCGCCGGCTGATGAGGCGCTCAGGCGACAGATACGAAACGTCAGACAAGACACTTCAGATATGAAACATCCGGCATGAAAAAAGCCCCCGCCCAGGAGAGCATCCTGGACGGGGGCTTTTGCTTGGCTCACTCGGCTGCGATTGCCTTCTATCCAGTGTCTATCCGAAGGCAGAAGCAGTGAGTGATCAAGAGCGGGCGATCAGCGACGCGCGAACAGCGGCGTCTTCTGGTCGACGCCGGTCTGGTAGCTGACGCTGAACGAGCTCAGGGCATGCAAGGCATCTTCCACGTATTGATCGTCACGCAGGGCGAAAGCACTGATGCCGCAACGGCTCATGTAGTGGAGTTGATCCACCAGCACGTCACCGATGGCGCGAATCTCACCCTGATAGCCGAAGCGCTCGCGCATCAGGCGGGCGATGGTGTAACCGCGGCCATCATTGAAGTTCGGGAAGTCGACCGCCAGCAGCGGTGCGTCCGCCAGTGCCTTGCCCAGTTCCGGCGTGAGCTCGGTGTCACTGGCAAGCCAGGGCGCCAGATGATCAGAGCCTTCGCCGGCGGCGACCAGCGCCTGCCATTCTGCCAGCGGCAGCAGGGCGGGTTGCTGATAGCTCGGCAGATTGCCGTCTTCATCCAGACGCACGACCTGCCAGGCATCTTCGCTCACCAGCTGATTCTGACGGATAACACCACCCTGGCGCTGATCGGTCAATTCACGTGCTGATGTCATTTCTGCAGTCACCTCAGGCATAGACCCGCTCCTTGAACGGCTTCATGCCGATGCGGTGGTAGGTATCGACGAAGACTTCATCTTCCAGACGCTGCTCGACGTACACCTGCAGCACCTTGTCGATGACGTTCGGCATGTCTTCGGCATTGAAGGACGGGCCGAGGATCTTGCCGAGCGTGGCGTTGTCGTCGCTGCGTCCGCCCAGCGAGACCTGGTAGAACTCCTGGCCTTTCTTGTCGACACCGAGGATACCGATGTTGCCGACGTGGTGATGACCACAGGCGTTCATGCAGCCCGAGATGTTCAGGTCCAGCGGGCCGAGGTCGTACAGGAAGTCGAGGTCTTCGAAGCGGTCCTGCAGTGCCTGAGCGATGGGAATCGACTTGGCATTGGCCAGCGAGCAGAAATCGCCACCCGGGCAGCAGATCATGTCCGCCAGCGTGCCCACGGTCGGGTTGGCCATGCCGAGTTCTTCCAGCGCCGTCCAGAGTGTCTCGAGTTCATCGACCGGCACGTCAGACAACACCAGATTCTGTTCGTGTGTCACGCGCAGTTCACCGAAGCCATACTGCTCCGCGAGGTCAGCCACGGCGTCCATCTGGTCGGCAGTGACGTCACCCGGGGCCAGTTCACGGCGCTTGAGCGACAGGGTGACGGCCTTGTAGCCCGGCACCTTGTGGCCGACGACGTTATTGGTCACGAAACGCGCGAAGGCACGGTTCTCGCGGCGCAGGGTCTCATAGGCCTCGATGGCCTCGGCGCTGACTTCACGGCGCTCAGGCTCGGGGAAGTAGCTGGTCGCCTTGGTGACGGCAGAGTCGGTGAGGGTTTCCGGGCCATCCTTGAGGTGGGCCCATTCTTCCTCGACGCGACGACGGAATTCCTCGATTCCCAGTGCCTTGACCAGGATCTTGATGCGCGCCTTGTACTTGTTGTCGCGACGGCCCCACTGGTTGTAGACACGTACGATGGCGTCCAGATAGGTCAGCAGGTGCTGCCAGTCGAGGTCTTCGCGCACGATGTCGCCGACCATCGGCGTACGGCCGAGACCGCCACCCGCCAGGATGGTGGCCTTGACGCTGCCATCGTCGGCGCGGTTGAGACGAATGCCGATATCGTGGACCTGGATAGCAGCACGGTCGGCGCTGGCACCGGTGACGGCAATCTTGAACTTGCGCGGCAGATAGGCAAATTCCGGGTGAAGCGTGGACCACTGACGGATCAGTTCACACCAGGGACGCGGATCGACGGTCTCGTCTTCCGCGATACCGGCGAACTGGTCAGTCGTGGTATTGCGGATGCAGTTGCCGCTGGTCTGGATCGCATGCATCTCGACCTGAGCCAGTTCGGCGAGAATCGCCGGGACATCTTCCAGCTTCGGCCAGTTCAGCTGCAGATTCTGGCGAGTCGTGAAGTGTCCATAGGAACGGTCATAACGACGACTGATGGCCGCCATGGCGCGCAGCTGGACAGCGCTCAGCATGCCGTAGGGAATGGCGATACGCAGCATCGGGGCATGACGCTGGATGTAGAGGCCGTTCTGCAGGCGCAGAGGGCGGAATTCTTCATCTCCCAGACGGCCCGCCAGATAGCGATCCATCTGGTCCTTGAACTGAGCTACCCGCTCGTCGACCAGTGTCTGGTCGTAGGTGTCATAGCGATACATGTCAGGGGTGTCCTGCGGTCGGGCATCAGATGATCGTCCACTGATGCGAATCTTGTTGATGCTGAAGCCACCATACCCTCTATTCTTTATTCTTTAAAAGAATAAATCCTCATAGTTTTCGACGATGGCGTTATTAAGAAGGCGCGTTGAGTTTGCCTACCAGCAGCTAAAAAGAAAAGACCAGCCGCCGGAGGGAAAGGCGTCTGGTCATGTTGCCCGGGGTCTCACGACAGGTAAGGGCCTGCCACATGCCGGGCTTGCGCACAATGGAGGGCCTCAGTCAGGTGGCATCAGCCCGGGTCATTGTCTGTGCCTGGTGTGCTCCTGACAGCTTTCAGCAGACTGACACGCGCATCCGCGTTGGCGTGAAAGCGCGTCTCGAAGGCCTGCTGCGGCATCGGGCGACCGAAGAGATAGCCCTGAAAGGCGTGGACGCCCATGGCCTGGAAGATTTCGGCTTGCCCCCGCTCCTCGACCCCCTCGACAACGACCTGCATGCCGAGTGATTGGCCCATCGCGACGATGACCCGTGCCAGCTCCCTGTCCCGGCGACTGGTCTCGACATTCATGACGAAGGAGCGATCGACCTTCAGGATGCCGAAAGGCAGATCATGCAGATAGGAGAGACATGAGAAGCCTGTCCCGAAATCATCCAGCGAGAGGTTGACGCCCAGTCTGCGTATGGCCTGCAGTTGATAACGCAGGCTGTCTTTGCTGTCGAGCATCAGGTTCTCGGTGACCTCGACTACCAGCTGCGAGGGATGAATCGGGTAGCGCTCGAGCAGTGACTCGAGCTGGTGCAGATTACCTTGATCCCTGAACTGGATGACGGAGGCATTGACGGACAGATAGCGCTCCTCGATCCCGAGTCGTCGCCATTCGCACAGAATGACGGCAGCCTCTTCCAATACCCAGTTGCCGATCTCGACGATCTGTCCGGTCTTTTCTGCCGCCGCAATGAACTCATCGGGGGGCACCAGGCCGAGCTCAGGGTGCTCAAGGCGGATCAGTGCCTCCGCGCCGAGCAGTTCCGGAGCCTCCAGGTCCGCGCTGGCCGCCCGGAAGATGGGCTGTAGATGAAGGCGGAACCAGCCCATGGTCAAGGCTTCGCGGATCATGCGCTCCTTCAGGAACAACGGCTCACCGTCTTCCAGCGCGCTATCGCGGACACAGGTGCGGTATTGATTGCCCCCCCCTTGTGCTTGATGTCCACCACGGTAAGTTCCAGTAGGCGCATCAGGCGGCTGGGGCTCTCGTCATCTGCTTGCGCCTGCAGGCCCGCCATGCTCAGGCTGAGATGGATGAGTTCGCCAGCCTTGAGCAGCGGATGGGAGAATGCGATTTGAATCCGGTGGACAAGTGGGCGCAAATCATTGATATCACAGGTCATGACGAATTCATCGCCACCCGTACGTCCGATCCAGTCGGGGGCACACTCCTTGAGCCGTGCGCCAACCTCTTTCAAAAGAAGATCGCCGTCCATCGGCCCCAGGTGGTGATTGATGCTGTGGAATCGATCGATATTGACCAGCAGCAAACCAAAGACAGCGTCACGTGCGATCAACTGCTGGACATGCTGATTGAGCGACAGCCGGTTGGGTAACTGCGTCAAGGGGTCAATCAGCTCATGCTCCAACAGCCGTTGCTGGGTCCTGGTCAGTTCAGTGATGTCCGTCAGCAGCATCATCGTGCCCCGGGCCTGGCTGCCATTGGCGGCCGGAATGACCACCTGAACCTGACGGTCTTCCTGATGTTGGCAGTTCAATGTCATCACCAGATCGTTGCAGGCATTGCCCAGTCGCAAGGCCGTGCTGATGCGATGGATGTGCTTGCCATTCTGACTGCTGATGAGAGCATGGAAGGGCATGCCGACGAGATGTTCACGTGCCCAACCGGTCACCTCCAGCATTTGCTCGCTGGCATCCTGCACAGTGCCCTTGTCGTCGATCACCAGCAGCAACGCGGGGGTATCACGATAGAAGTGTTGATAGCGCTCTTCGTTGTCACGCAGCGCTTCCATCATGTTGAAGATTCGCTCTCCCAGCTTGTTCAGCTCCACGATGACCTTGTTGATCTCGCGCGAGTGAACGGGTGGAATGCGTTGGAAGGTGGCATGCTGGCCCTCCAGCTGCCGCATGCGCCTCACGGCCTTGCTCAAGGGGGTCATCACATAGCGCTTCAACTGCCAGGAAAGCATCAGCAGGATCGACAGAATGATGGTCAGGGCGATCCCGAACAGCACAGCTCCACCCTGGTAACGGGCGGCAAGCAACGGGGCGTTGGTGCTCTCCAGTTCAAGCCTGCCAACGGCCTGCTTGACCAGCGAGTTCTGATAGACAAGTGGCTTCGAATGCGTGACCGGATCCAATGCTGTGCCGCTCTTGGAAATCTCCTCGACAAGCTCCCCCTCATGATTGAAGTAGCGCACGGCATGAACACTGGCGTGGTGACTCAGAGTCTCGAGGTAGGCATGGATTCTCTCATCGTCGAAGTTCCATATGGCGTCCGGCATCGACAGCGCCACGATATCCATCATTTCCTGATGGTCATCATGCATGTGCTCGACGGCCTCGCTGGCATACAGGTAATAACTCACGGCTCCACTGATGGCACAGATGGTGAAGACCAGCGGTGCCAGTATCCGCAGTATTCGCCATCTGAGCGGTGACGCATGCTCGCCATCACTCTCGGGCGCCGTACCGGGGGCCTTGGCGAGTTTCGGGCCATCATTGATCACGCTGTTCTCCCTCGGTGGCGGTGGACGTTGCCCTGCGAGCTCTCCTTGCGCCTCCTCATTGGGGGGTGTCCATGAGCGCGCTGGAACGTGCAGTCTTCTTCTGGGTAGCAGGAGCCTGAGGGGGCAATCCAGATGCCGCGGCCTGGTGGCCAAGCATCTGCGTCAATACCCTCATCGGATCAAACTCATAGTCATCCCGCGATGCCTGCAAGCCGAAGGCGGCGAAATCTGCGGCTTCCCAGTCAGGGTTTTCCAGAAGCGGGCCGTATCGCGCCACATTGTCATGCGTGATCGCGCTCATCGGGAAGTTGATGGTTCTGGGGGGCCAGTCCTCGATATCGGCATGATCTCTAGCCATCACCATCGCCCAGGCTCCTGCCATGAAATGCCCGCCGTCCGTCAACAGCATGCGCTGGTCCTTCACCATGCTGATCCCCTCCGGTGACCAGTTGAGCCCTGCCACCAGCACATCCACGCCGGGCGTGAGGCCCGCTGACTCGAGCGCAAGAATGGCCCCCTCGGCCATGGCATCATTCGCCGCCCAGATCAGATCATTCTGACCGCTTGAGCGGCTGACCCACTTGAGATATTGCCCAGTAAGATGTTCGGCATCCCGGGTATTCCAGCGCGCCTCGAGTATGCGGTCTATCTGGACGCCCTGGTCCTGGGAAAAGCCGGCCACCATGCCGGTATTGCGGGCAATCGAGGCTGGGGTTCGGGTATCGCCGATCAAGGCAAGTCCATGCAGTTGGCCGGTGGGCGAGCCTTCTCGCGCCACCTTGATCAGCTGGGTCGCCATGCGTTTGCCCGCAGTATGGTTGTCGGGGATGACGCTGCCGATCCAGGAGGAGTGGAGGGACCCCGGGGTGCCATGGGTCAGCGCCTCTTCGCGGGTCAGTCCGTTCAACAGCATCACGACATGGGTGTCGTGGCCATCCGCAATCGTCAACAACTCGGAGGCCGCCTGCTCTTCATTGACCAGCAGGAGGTAATCCGGAGCGGCAGGGCTTTCCAAAGCCTGAATCGCGAGTTTCTTGAGCAGGTAGGGATTGCGCTCGGCGTAGACGACTTCCAGTGAGATATTCAGGTCCAGGGCGGCTGCTTGCATGGTGTCGGTCACCATGTCCCAGAAGCGTTCGCCACGCAGTCCGGGGTTCACGAAGGTGGCGGTCAGCGGGCGTCCTGGAATCGCCTCCAGTGCACCACGCGCCCTCGATTGGCCTGAAGGGTAGGCAGGGGCTTGAGTGTTTTCGGAGGCTCGAGGCGTGAGATCGGAGGAGTAAGAGCCAGAGGATGAAGCATTGACCAGCCCGCTGAGGGCAAGGCAACCACACAGGATGATCAACCTTGGCAAGCCAAGTTGTGCTCGTTCTGTCCTGTTGGTGGCAGCGGACATGGCGTTCTCCCTAGTGCATTGACTTTTGTTTCTATCAGGGTACGCGACTGGGCAAGCAGGGTATGGACTTCAACAAGACTGCCATTTACCAAGCTTCAACGATTGAACGACATATATCATTATCTCTTGATGTCTTCCATGGGCTATAGGCGCGAGTGGCAGCAAAGGCTGCTGGCTAGCTGCACCAGAGAACATCTTCAAAGGCGCAAAACTTGCCACGCTCTGCGTTGCCAGATAAGCCCGAAGACGAGCGAGTTGAGCAGGCGATAGGCGAGCTGGATCGCCCAGATGGCGACGAGGCCACCTTCCTGATGGACGCCCCACCACCAGGCCGCGGGCAGAAAGATCAGCCATTGCAGGCTCAAGGTGGCAAGCATCACGGTGCGATGGGCGCCGGCGCCCAGCAGAGCCTGGGCCAGCACGATGGCAGTGCAGTCGAGCACGATCATGGCGGCTGTCATCTGCAGCGGCAGCAGGCCCAGTTCGATCAATGGCGGGCGATGCAGGAACAGCCCGAGCACGCTCTGGGGCGCGACCCACAGCGGCAAGCCCAGCAACAGCAGACACGGCAGTGCCACGCGCACGGTGTCCCATCCCCAGCGATGGGCCTCTTCATGCTCGCCGCTGCCCAGTGCCTGGCCCACCAGACTCATGGCGGCAAGCCCAAGCCCGACTCCGGGCAATATCAGCAGCAGGGAGAGATTCACCAGCACATGGCCGACCGCGACACTGGCCGCATCGATCTGACCGAGTATCCAGAACAGCATCGCGTAGCCCGCCGCGAACCATAGCTGCTGAAAGGAGTGGGGCACCGCCAGCTTGAGCAGCGTCAGGTAATGCGTCATCGGCGGCCAGGCATGCAGGACACCGTGCAGACTGCGCTCGCCCAGCGTCGCCTTGATCCACAGCGCCAATGCGACCAGCAGGGACAGCGTCGTACCGGCCCCGGCGCCATCGGCGCCCATCTGCGGGGCGCCGAACAGACCGTGGATCAGGATGATGCTAAGCACGACATTGACCGCCTGGGTGATGAGCATGATGCGCAGATAGATGCCGGTGCGCTGCAGGCCATTCCAGAAGCCTCGGAAGCAGAACGCCATGGCGACCGGTATCAGCCCCAGCACCCGCCATTGGAAATACGAGGCGGCGGTTTCATGCACGCCCGGTTGGTCATTGATCAGCGACAGCAGTGGCCCAGCCCAGTGATGGCAGGCGAGGGTGGCGGGAATGCCGATCGACAACGCGAGCACCAGACCGGCATTCAGGCCTTCGCCACAACGCTCAGGCGCTTCCTCGCCCAGGCGTCGCGAGGTCTGGGCCTGGACGGCGGAGGACAGCCCGAAGATCAGCGCCGTGACCATGAACATGGCATAGCCACCGATCCCCACACCGGCCAGCGCTGTCTCGCCCAGGCTGCCGACCAGTGCCGCGTCGATCAGGTTGAGCAGACTCTGCGACAGCATCGCCCCGATGATCGGCAGCGCCAGCTTCAGAATTCGTGTGTTGCGCGCAAGATCCCCCAGCATCAGACGCTCCCACGCGGGGAGTCGGAAAGGTGATAGGAGCAGGAGGGGTCAAAAGCCTCGAAGTCGGCTGACAAGCGGGAAACCAGGGAACTGGGCTGCGATGAACAGAACAGCGAGAAACCGAGCAGTGATAGACAGGGCAGTGACAAACAGAGCAGTGATAAACAAAGCATCGATAAACAAAGCAGTGACAACGGCAGCACGGGCGACTCACGACAGCAGATAAGGAAGAGCGCCATGATAGCGCGCTCAGCAAACTGAAGACATCGCCTCTCAGACGTCTGCGCGCCCCACCTCCTGAGAGGTGAGGCGCGTAAAGCTGACATTGGCTGCATCAACCGCCGGGACGGCTGATGGAGGGGATCAATCGGCGTCGGGATCGTAGCTCAGCACCGGCGACAGCCAGCGTTCCATCTCGGAAAGCTCCATTGCCTTGCGGCTCGCCAGGGACTGCACCTGATCGCGGGTGATCTTGCCGGTGGAGAAGTACTTCGACTCCGGGTGCGCGAAGTACCAGCCAGACACGGCGGCCGCCGGCCACATGGCAAAGCTCTCGGTCAACACCATGCCGGCATGCGTCTCCGGTTCGAGCATGCGGAACAGCGTGGCCTTCTCGGTGTGATCCGGACAGGCCGGGTAGCCGGGTGCCGGGCGAATACCGCGATACTTCTCGGCGATCAACGCCTCGTTGTCGAGCAATTCCTGGCTATCGTAGCCCCAGAACTCCTTGCGCACGCGCTCGTGCAGGCGCTCGGCGAAGGCTTCGGCGAGACGATCGGCCAGCGCCTTGACCATGATGGCGTTGTAATCATCGCCCGCCGCCTCGTACTCCCTGGCCAGTTCATCCGCGCCATGCCCGGTGGTCACGGCGAAGCCACCGATCCAGTCCGGCTTGCCGCTGTCACGCGGGGCGATGAAGTCGGCGAGACTGTGACAGACACCATCACGGTTCTTGGTCATCTGCTGACGGATGTGATGCAGGCGCTCGACCACCTGGGTGCGTGACTCATCGGCGTAGACTTCCAGGGTGTCGTCGTCGATACAGTTGGCCGGCCAGAAGCCGATCACGCCACGCGCCAACAGCACCTTGTCATCGATCAGCTTGCGCAGCATCACCCTGGCATCGGCAAACAGCGAACGCGCCGCTTCCCCGACCGTCTCATCCTGCAGAATCTTCGGGTACTTGCCCGCCAGCTGCCAGCTCATGAAGAAGGGCGTCCAGTCGATGCGCTCGACCAGTTCATTCAGATCGTAGTCATCGAAGACTTTGAGGCCGGTGAAGCTGGGGGCCGGCGGGGTGTAATGCTCCCAGTCCGGCTGGAAACGGCGCTTGCGCGCCTCGCGGTAGTCGAGATCCGCGGCCTTGGGGCGGCGCTTGGCGTTGCGCTCGCGTACCACGGCGTACTCGGTGCGAATCTGATCGACATAGGCTGCCTTGAGTTCCGGCGACAGCAGGCGCGAGGCCACCCCCACCGCGCGCGAGGCGTCGGTGACATAGATGACCGGCTGCTCATACTGCGGTTCGATCTTGACGGCGGTGTGTGCCTTGGACGTGGTCGCGCCGCCGATCAGCAGCGGCAACTCGAAGCCACGGCGCTGCATCTCCCTGGCGACATTGACCATCTCGTCCAGCGACGGCGTGATCAGCCCCGAAAGCCCGATGATGTCGGCCTTCTCGTCGATGGCGGTTTGCAGGATCTTCTCCGCCGGTACCATCACGCCCAGGTCGATCACCTCGTAGTTGTTGCACTGAAGCACCACGCCGACGATGTTCTTGCCGATGTCGTGGACATCGCCCTTGACGGTTGCCATGACGATCTTGCCCTTGGCCTGGGTCTCGCCGCTCTTCTCGGCCTCTATGAAGGGGATCAGGTGGGCGACCGCCTGCTTCATGACGCGCGCCGACTTCACCACCTGGGGCAGGAACATCTTGCCCGCACCGAACAGGTCGCCGACCACATTCATGCCGTCCATCAACGGCCCTTCGATGACCTCGATGGGCCGGGCTGCCTGCAGGCGCGCCTCTTCGGTATCTTCCTCGATATGGACGGTGATGCCCTTGACCAGCGCGTGCTCGATGCGCTTGTTGACTGACCAGCTGCGCCATTCGAGGTCCTCCTTCTTCTCACCGCTGCTGCCATCGCCCTTGTACTTGTCGGCGATGTCGAGCAGACGCTCGGTGCTGTCATCGCGGCGGTTGAGCACCACGTCCTCGACGGCGTCGCGCAGCTCCCGGGGCAGGTCATCGTAGAGCGCCAGCTGGCCGGCGTTGACGATGCCCATGCTCAGGCCCGCCTGGATGGCGTGATAGAGGAATACCGAATGGATCGCTTCGCGGACCGGATTGTTGCCACGGAACGAGAAGGACACGTTGGAGACGCCACCCGAAATCATCGCGTGGGGCAGGTTGTCATGAATCCAGCGCGTGGCCTCGATGAAATCGACCCCGTAGTTGTCGTGCTCCTCGATGCCGGTGGCGATGGCGAAGATGTTGGGGTCGAAGATGATGTCCTCGGCCGGGAAGCCGATGTCATCGACCAGCATCCGGTAGGCACGCTCGCAGATCTCGATCTTGCGCTGATAGGTATCGGCCTGGCCGACATCATCGAAGGCCATGACCACCACGGCGGCACCGTGACGGCGACAGATCTGCGCCTGCTGCCGGAAGCTTTCCTCGCCTTCCTTGAGCGAGATGGAATTGACCACCGCCTTGCCCTGGATGCACTTGAGCCCCGCCTCGATGATGTCCCACTTCGAGGAATCGACCATGATCGGCACGCGCGAGATGTCCGGCTCCGAGGCGATCAGGTTCAGGAAGCGCACCATGGCCTCCTGTGACTCCAGCATGCCCTCATCCATGTTGACGTCGATGACCTGCGCGCCGTTCTCGACCTGCTCGAGGGCGACTTCCAGCGCGGTGGTGTAGTCCTCTTCCTTGATCAGGCGACGAAAGCGCGCGGAGCCGGTGACGTTGGTGCGCTCACCGACATTGACGAACAGCGAGTCCGGCTGGATGTTGAAGGGCTCAAGCCCCGACAGGCGGCAGGCCGGCGCGATCTTTGGCACCTTGCGCGGCGGGTACTGGGCCACCACGCGCTTGACCGCCTGGATGTGCTCTGGGGTGGAGCCACAGCAACCGCCGATGATGTTGAGCAGGCCCGCCGCGGCGAAGGAGCCGATGATCTCGGCCATCTCGTCCGGGGTCTGGTCGTACTCGCCGAATTCGTTGGGCAGGCCGGCGTTGGGGTGCGCGGAGACGAAGGTATCCGCCTTTTCGGACAGCTCACGCAGATAGGGGCGTAGCTCCTCGGCGCCCAGCGCGCAGTTGAGACCGATGCTCAGCGGACGTGCGTGACGCACCGAGTTCCAGAAGGCTTCGGTGGTCTGGCCGGACAGCGTACGCCCCGAGGCATCGGTGATGGTGCCGGAGATCATCACCGGCAGGCGCGGATGGCCTTCGTCGAACAGCTCCTCGAGGGCGTAGATCGCCGCCTTGGCATTCAAGGTGTCGAAGATGGTCTCGATCAGGATCAGGTCCGCGCCGCCCTCGAAGAGCGCCAATGCGGCCTCGCGGTAGTTGTCGCGCAGGATATCGAAGGTGACGTTGCGCTTGGCGGGGTCATTCACGTCCGGCGAGATGGAGCAGGTGCGGCTGGTCGGGCCAAGCACCCCGGCGACGAAGCGCGGGATGCCGGTCTCGGCGGCCACGGCGTCCGCCGTCTTGCGCGCCAGGCGTGCCGATTCGAGATTGATCTCGTGGACCAGCGCCTGCATGCCGTAATCGGACTGCGACAGCTGAGTGGCATTGAAGGTGTTGGTCTCGACGATGTCGGCGCCGGCCTCGAAGTAGGCGCGGTGGATCGCCTCGACGATGTCCGGTCGGGTCAGCGCCAGCAGGTCGTTATTGCCCTTGATGTCGCTGGGCCAGTCGGCGAAGCGCTCGCCACGGAAGTCTTCTTCCTCCAGCCCATAGCTCTGCAACATGGTGCCCATGCCGCCATCGAGGATCAGGATACGTTCCTGCAGCGCCTGGCTCAGCGCGTCGGGCAGGGGCAGAGAATAGGGAACAGGGGATAGGGCTTGCGCCATGACGGACTCCAGCGTGCGTGACCTGTCGCGTTGTCTCCCGAACGTGTAACTCTCTTTACCAGGCCAGTACTTTGCCAAGCCAGTACCTTCTGAGCCAGTACCTTCTGAGCCCAGTACCTTGCCGAGAAAGTCACACGCCACAGGCGCGAACTCATTGCTATTGAGAGGCGCTGGCGAAGGATCCGTTCACGAAATCCCCGCCTGGCCAGTTTGGGATATCGTATCAGACTGCAGAATCGTCACGATGAGCATGATTCATGCGCAACATGAGTCAGTCAGGAGTGCCCACAAGGGAGTGGGCGCGCGCAGGACATCAAACCCGAGTGATTTGCTCAGGATTGCGAGTGCAGAAGGTTTTCCTTAACATGGAGCCATTAGTCACCTGACATCAAGAGAGTCTCTGCGCCATGAGTGAGAGCATCCAGATTACCGATAGCGCCCAAGAGTATCTTGCCGAGCTGCTCGAGAAGCAGAACGTCGAAGGTATCGGTGTGCGCATCTTCATCACCCAGCCGGGCACGCCGTATGCCGAGACCTGTCTCGCCTACTGCCGCCCCGGCGAAGAAGAGCCGACGGATGAGATCCTGGATCTGCCGAAGCTGAAGGTCTATCTCGACACGCACAGCGTGCCGTTCCTGGAAGAAGCGACCGTCGACTTCAATGCCGATCGCATGGGTGGTCAGCTGACCATCAAGGCGCCGAACGCCAAGATGCCCAAGGTCAACGCGGACAGCCCGCTGGAAGACCGCATCAACTACCTGCTCTACAGCGAGATCAACCCGGGTCTGGCAGCTCACGGTGGCGAGATCAAGCTGGTGCAGCTGACCGAAGAGCAGGTCGCCGTGCTGCAGTTCGGTGGCGGTTGCCAAGGTTGTTCCGCCGTCGATCTGACACTGAAGGATGGTGTCGAGAAGACGCTGATGGAGCGTATCCCGGAACTGACCGGTGTGCGAGACGTCACCGATCACACCGACACGACCAACGCCTACTACAGCTGATACCGCTGAGGTCGGGCCTGGCTTCAGACCCGTGGCCAGGCCCATGACGTGGGCCAAGGTCGAAGCCAAGCACAGGCCAGGAATGCAATCTCCCATCGATTTTCGGTGGGAGATTTTTTATGGGCGCGACGTCGGCCTGTCAGGGGCTGAGGAAATCTGGCGCGAGCCTGTGACATCCAGGCCAGGGCATACAGCGTATGAAGGGAGGTTCGGGGAAGTCGCTGCGTAAAGTATTAGATTTATCTGGTATCGTGGCAGTATCTTTTTCATGCTGGCAGCGCCCATCGGCTGGCCGGCGTGACGCGTTCTCCGTCGAACGTTTCCTCCCATCGTCAAGAGATAGCCTTCATGAGTCTGGCCAACCTGCGCTTTCGCACCATCAACATCATCATCTGTGTGCTTTCCGCCTTGGCGGGACTGGTGTTGCTGGTCGTGTTGGCATTCATTACCCGCAACGTGTCCGACCTGCAGCGTGACT
>Ga0207897_100081_pt1 | contig 52453 bp, 40 predicted proteins | sample LinPmetageLP42_FD_184054 | JGI IMG/M metagenome (GOLD analysis project Ga0207897, IMG submission 184054) | Marine viral communities from the Pacific Ocean - LP-42 (SPAdes) | ecosystem: Environmental > Aquatic > Marine > Oceanic | place: Pacific Ocean | collected 2010-08-27
AATTCATTGAAGTACGTTTCATGGAAAGACTACAAGGCTGTGACCACTGATTTGAAGCAGGTATACCGTTCATCCACTGAAGATGAGGCGCTGCTTGAACTTGAACGATTTAGTGAAAAGTGGGACGCCCAATATCCACAGATAAGTAAGTCGTGGCGTACCCACTGGCAGAATCTCAATACTTTATTTAATTATCCTGAGGACATCCGTAAAGCTATTTACACGACCAATGCCATTGAATCACTCAACAGCGTTATTCGTAAGGCTATCAAGAAGCGCAAGATATTCCCAAGTGATGACTCAGCCAGGAAAATGGTTTACTTAGCCATTACAGAGGCATCTAAAAAATGGTCGATGCCGATCCACAACTGGCGTCAAGCAATGGTTCGTTTTATTATTGAGTTCGGGGATCGCCTCGAAAAGCACATTAACTAAGTGGCAGTTACACAGAATCTGTTACAGGCTCCGAAAGACAGAAAGAGTAGTAGGCCTATAGATCCTTTATTTGAACGGCGGCTTTCTCAGTAAACGAATAATAGCCGAGAAAGTCGTCCACCGTCTCCTGATCGCTCATTTGAGACTGTCAGATTGCTAAAATAAACTCCAACTGCTAATGTCGTTACGACAAAGTCGCTCGGTAATTAGACCGACAGATTCCCTTGGTAATCACACTAATACAAGTGTGGGCTACTACTACATATTAGCCCATACTTAAACTCTAGTAACAGAATTTCGTGTTACTACACTTCAACTACCTGTTTTCTTTACCCCTAATATCGTGTGGCTTTCCAAAATAATTCTTCATCGCCAGCTTCCGGTGAAATGGGTTGGCTCGTATACTTCAAACTATCACTAATCTTTGTCGATTGCTCTGTAGCGACCTTTTCAGCGTACTTATCATCTACTCCTGCTTGCTGTGCTACGTCTGCAATGCTTTTTGCAAGAGCTTCGGCTGAGAGCAAGTTAGGGCTTGTCTTAAAGCCGTAAACCCATCTATTTTTTTCAGTCTGAACAACTTTTCCAGCCTGAGTTGCTTTGTTAAGCTTGGGTGGTTTTGTGGGTACTGAAACGCTACTATCAATTGGTTTATCCTCATGGTCAGCTTTTTCTATTTCAAAGTTTGAATACACTTCTTTATCTTCTTGCTGAGGCGAGTAAGTGCCAGTATTTAATAAATTGGCAATCCAATCGGAGCCGCCGGCCATACCCTTATCTATTTGTGAAGTACGACTTTTGGGTGCTATTTGGTTTTTAAGCATATTTCTAATAACTCTCTTCGCCATATATTTGTTGCGAAGCTCACTTGCTTGTTCTTTTGTTGGGGGCTTGACCTCAAGTTGTCTGATGAATTCGATGGTTTCGTCTTTAAATTCAGGTAATCCATGATAGAAAGTTTTAGCTCTTACTAATTTATCGCCTTCGAATACATGTGCCTCGGATGCCTCTTGCCCTTTTATATCTAGGAAATTTAATCTAGACATAGTTTCAACTTGGCCTTGTAAGTTATCGATGTATGAAATGCTTGACTCCTTACTGCGCCCGCTTGACACAAGAACTGACATTTCGCCAGCGAGTTTAGAGAACCATTCAATAGTTTCGTTGGGATCTTCCATCGTCATTAAATATTTAATTCGTGTATTCCCGAATATTTGCTTAGTTTCTTCTACACTGGCATTTAGCATGCCTGGTATATCTTGATTTGAAAAAATCATAGAAACGCCAAATCCACGTGCTTGAGTACTGGTGACCGCAAACCCGACTACTGCACATTCTGCGTACTCGTCAACGGTTATCGTTGATATATAGGTCTTATCTATCGGGAGGTTAAATAAAATATCGTCTACGTGACCTTCTGACTTTTTTCCCATGCCGTTTGATATGGCCAAGCGGATCATGGAAAGTGAAATACGACCTTGCGTTTGCCTTTGATCTTTACTCGTTTCAGTTGCAGGAATGTATGTGATAAGTATGTGATTATTTTTCATAATATCTGATGTGTCCACTTCTCCAAGTTCACATTCAAATAGGTGGCCGTAGGTTGAACCGAAATCAACCAAGGGCTTTACAATGTATCCATCTGCATAGCTAAATTGTTTGCCTACTTCTTGAGGTTGCTTACTCGGCTCCTTTAAGGATTTTTCATCTGTTTTGATGCCAAGCTTAATTAGCACTTGCTGTAGTGCTCTGCGCCTTCTTAGTGATATTTCATTCGGTATAATTATCTCTTCACCTGTATGATTATCGATATATTTTATTTTGTAGTCGAACAACTCAGGCCAAGCTAATTCAATTAATTTAGAGACGGTCATAAGTTGTGAAATCATGTATGGGCTGAGATTGATAACTTTCTTGTCTCGCAATTCTGTTGCACAAGGCATGAACCCTTTTAAAATCGAGATTGCTTTGTCTTTGAATACTTGGTTTTGCCCCCCCTCAGGCATCATATCTTCAAGAATTTGGGTACAAACAGACGCGCTTCCCCCGGCAAATATCCCTACTGTGTTAGAAAACTTTTGCCAATCTCCAGGCTCGATACTTTGGTTACCAGTCCGAAACGACATGAAGCGAAGACTATCTTCTCTTCCAAATATTCGTGCTAGTTTTAAGAAGTAGATCCCCACATCAATAAATGCTTTTGCATCAACGTATAAAACCGCTCCCCCTAACATAAGAGAAGACGCAGCATTTAGGCTCAACAACATCTGAGTTTTACCCGCACCGGTTGAGCCTACTACTAATAAATGTGTCAGTAGCATTATGGCTGGCTCCCAAAGCTCCTGACGATTGAATAACTCATTGCCTAGATGAATATTTCCACTGGCATTTTTAAATTTGAATCGTTCAGCTGTTTTGGGTGAGTGGTAATCCCGAACATTCCCTGCTTTTGTGGGAAGTCGAAGAGGAAGCACCCTTAGCTTCCTAGTGTTCATTGACAGGTTAAGTGTCGACATAAGAAAAAATAGTATCAGTGGTATAATCCAAACAGCGCTGTATATATTTAATGCTATCAGGACGCCATACACGAAAGTGGTGTATTCAATTTTAGCCAGTGAGTCGAAGAACTTTTGAGGAGCGCTACGATGATCGATATAGTATTTTTTTAATTCAACATTCTGTCCTATTGGTGCCTTCATGACAGATATTCCTTCTGGTATATCCAATTTTCTGTGATAGTCATAAACTTTTTTAGTCCCAAGATTGTTGTATCAACTTGAGCTTCCTCTAGAGATATTTCGGTTTTTTCTTCCCAGAGATAATGCCCCCGTACTGCACTGGTTTCTACCCAGCAAGTTGGCGATTCGGTTTGATGAAAGCTGAACCATAGATCTCTTTCGAAATATTTGATCCAATAGTTGTGCGAAGTAAAAAATTTCCCGTATTTTCTAGCCGTTTCGATAGCCCCTGTGAGGAATGTGAGTTCATAAGCATGCTTATCAACTAGGCGCTGAAATTGCGGCTGCTCAATGTACTGGCGAATGATGCGATCGGTATTGAGCAATGCAACGAAGGGCTTGAAGGTTTTTTTGTTTAGTCTCTTCTTAAGTCGAAAACTATTATTGATTTTTCTATTTAAATCATAGGACTTTTCTGCCCCACGTTTTGAATTCCCTTGAGCCATAAGCATGGTCATAGCCAACAAAATCCGTCTAGGTTTAGACATGTCATAAACGCTAGTAAGAGGCTTGCCTAACTGCTTAGTAAAGTGCTTTCTAAGCTTTTCGTCGCTTACAAATATGCAGCGTTTAAAAATGGAACGAAGACCTTCATCGTCATCCAATTTATCTTTTAAATATAGATACCCAGGCATCATCCCTTTTGTTTTAGAAAGCGTTGGAGTAAAGACCTTTGATGTGTCTATTTCGTCCTTAAGGTTTAACGCGTATACCTTAATTAGTTTATTTTGAATGCAGTAGCGTAATGGCGACTGCCCTATTGCTAGTTGGCCCGTATAATAAGGGATTTTCAACAAATCTAAGGATAAAGGGGGAATGAGGTGGGGTAGATGTTTTTTTGATTCATGAGCCAAGGTTTGTATTGAATAGGATGTCTTGAAAGCGCGAACCCGTTGAAATCGGATATGACGAACGACTTGCAGGACAATGATTAGAAATACAGGTGGGCGTATCGTTTCACCTATAAATTTAATGAGGCCCAATTGCTCGATTCTTAAGACTTCATACCCATGAGTCATGTAAACCCATTTTTGATACTTCGCAAGTATCTCAGGAGTCATATTCGGCTGGAATATTTGGGTTATTCCTTGGCCAAATTTAGGAATGTTCATTAAAAAGTCTATAAAAGTAATGTTCAATCTTGCTAAGTACAAAAGTCCATTACTAATGTTCTCCTCAAATAACACATATAGTGTTACGAAGAAGCCGATAAAGACAAAAAAAATGACTATGTATTGTAGGGTTACCTCTGGTTTCCCTATTGGCTCTGGACTACTCATTATTTTTTATTAACCTCAACGTAGATGCAATAAACAGAAATAGAAGCGTAATGAACAAAGAAGCCAAATATATCATCGTGGGGCTTAGCAAATGCTTGTATAAGGCCCAGCACGTGAATATGCTCGCGAGGGTTAGGCAGAAACTTTCAGCAAACAATATCCAATACAATTTATGTAGTGAATATGGTTTTCTATTATCTTGAGATTTTTGCCTCTCTCTTATTGCTTTGTAAAAAAAATCGGACAACGAGAAAAACAATGCGAATGGAGATATGCCACCAGATTTGAAGCCTTTGTGAAAATTCTGTTTCGCTAAGCTAAGCCCAGTTGCCATGCTGGCTATTGCTTTGGCTTTCCCTTTTTTGGTTTCTGGAAGTTGCAAGTAAAGCCCAAACCCCTTTTTCACCTTTTCCATGTGGTTTATTTGCCCCACTTTGTAGGCTTGGATTATACGCTGAGCTTGTGCTTCGTTTTTAGCAAGGCAGGTAACATTGTGTTCCGATGTTTCTCCCGTAAGATTGTCTTTTATGGAGTAATACCCTTCGAATTGGAGGTAATCCTTTTTCCAATGCCTATAAAAAAATTGGGTTAAATAGAACGCTATATTCATATTTGCGACTCCAACAGTATTGCCCTTATTACATTTTTGAAATCGTATTTAACATGGTCAATTGCTTCACTAACGCTTGAGTTCAAATTGTTATGAAGTGTATTGATCACTGCATCAGCGAAATTTGAATACAGAACTTCAAGACATGATTTTTCTACCTCGTTTGATAAGGGCGAGTTGCAAATAACTTCTTGCAGCTCACATAACGCCTTATCTGCAGCAATGAAAATTCCACTGTACTCATTGGATTGCGGTTTTAATGTTGAGTGAAGTAGACACAGTTTTAGAATTGAACTCACCTTTGACGAAGGGTAACTCTCCTGAATAGTGTCTATATTTTGGGGAAGGGCGGCGAACAATGAAGCAAGTGTATCGGGCGTTAATACTTCTTCTCGATTTGACTCTAATGCGAATACGACCGTTTCTAATAAGGCCCTACGCTTGACTGGTGTGTGAAGGGGATCTTCCGTATAAAGAGATTGGTCTATTTTGTTTAGTATATCTAAAGCTTCTTGAAGTAGACTTTCTGGATCAGATGAATTGTGCCTAAAAACAGCTCTTAGTAATGGCAGATAAACATTAATTGCCACCACGCACCGTTCTTCTTCGTCATGCTCATTTGAATCACTTAATGTATGAGTCTGGTTTGGGCGGCACGCTTCTAACAGCGCCTCTTGCGCTAACTTAGTACTCATTCAAGCCCCATATCTAGGTCAAGTTGATTTGACTCAAGGGCCAGTTCATCCGACATAGATTGATTACTCATTATAGAATTGGCGTAAAGCACATCAGATTTGAGTGACAGTGATTTACCTATGTCCATAGCTTCTGAAACAACAGAGGTAAACTTAATGATTTCCTGAGTTAGTAAATATATCGCGTCGTCTTTCGTGTCGTAATTCGCCTGACAACATACCCTTTCTTTCATCCACGCTTGATTGTCTCGTTGACAGACAAATGCATTTTGGTCGCCACTAATCGAGTGAAGTACATTGTTTTCTTGAGATAGGAAATTTGAACGGTTGGCGATCAATGGCAGCAGCGCGGTAGATGCCATTCCGGTGTGAATTGGAATTATGGTGCCCTTGTAATCCCAAGCGTTTATGCCTTGGAGTGTGCAGTACTCCGCAACACTTCGACTAAGAAATGTTAGGAGGTGCAAACTACCTGCTTTCTCATAGAAATTGCAGTTCCCGCAAGTGGTAGGAATATTACTTGTTATAGAGCCATAGTTCAGTTCATAGCCGCATTTCGGGCAATACTGTAGTGACTTGTCTACTTTGATTGTTTTCATAAGGGCCTGCCTTGCTCGTAGTTGAGATATTCTTTCAACCACCGGCAGGCCAATCAATTTCTAAAGTGCATCAAATCCAGAAAGCTGACAGTTCGACGTATGGGAAATCTTCAAAGCACTAATCCATTAAGTCCATAAGGCTAGAACCGTCAGGCTCCTGCCGACCACCTCCAAGTTGGGCTACAATCTCACTCCAATCTGCGCTATCAACTTCATTCATGTTGTTCGCCATTTCAACAAGCTCAGTTTGAAGCTCCGTAAAACGCTCTTTGCAAGCGGAAAGCTCTTCTTCTTTATCAAATGTAAGCTTAGATAGTGGTTCGTAGTTAAGTATTCTGCTGTTCGCTCGCTCAATTGCTTCTTTTGAATCATGTATCGTCTGTGTGAAGGCTTCCTGCAATTCAATTATTCGAGAAGCGAAAGCTGTAGTGTAGTACGTATCAATTACCGGGCGTTCATGTCCGTTGATAACAGTAGACCCTTGCAAGGTTGGCATTTTTTTGGGGCCGTTAGAAATTATGTCGACGGTAATTTCTAAGCCTTTATAATTTCCAAAAACAAAGGTATCTTCATTTTTCTTTTCTGCCGCAGCCCTAGCCAATTTGAATGCTTTTTCTACCTTCTCTTTGTCATCCACAAAAGCACCTGATAGATCAATATTATCCGGATTGGATTTCATTGTTTGTACTGCTGTTTCACAATCTTTGATAATACGCTCATATCTTGAAATTGAATTCTTTGCTTCTTCGATTGTATAGATTGCAGTGGTTTGTTTGTCTTGAAGCATTCGTTTCTCTCGGCTCAGCATATCAATAGCTTTATCTAAATCGATTTTTTCTTTAATAAGTGGGTTGGCTGTTGCGATAGACATCATTTCTTCAAAGTTAGCGTCTACTTCCTCAACATACGTTCTAGGTGCCAAAGCGGGATTGGTCTTAGTTTGGGCGATGTATAACGCTTTTCTTCGAATATGCTCCCATTGAAATAAATCGAAGCTGTTTTCTGTACTGTACCTGAACATCTTTAAGTCCGTTTGTAGGTTTCCAGAGCGCTCGATACGTCCGGAGCGCTGTTCGATTTCTCGCGGGTTCCAAGGCGGCGTTAGCTCATGCATTGCTTTTAAATATTTCTGGATATTGTTACCAACCCCAAATTTTTCGGTGGTACCAATTGCTACCAAGTAATTGCCGGCATTCATGTTGTCCTGAAAGGCTTTCTTTTGGGGTTCGGTTACTACTTCCCTTGAAGTGATAATTTTATCTCGTGGAATACCACCAGCGACTAGTTTATCAATCAAAGTGTCATAAGGGCTAAACCCATCATCAGTAGGGTTTACATAACGGTCGATAAATACAAGCTGAGTCACAGGTATGTCGCTAGTATCGTTTTTGAGTACTTCGATAATTTTTTTCGCGCAAAGATTAATTTTACAGTCTTTGGCTTCGGGTATGCGAGAATCAATCATTCGTAAATCAAAAGCAGCACGTTGAGCGGAAGACTGAATAGAGAACCATGCTTCATCGTCTGGATTTCCGTTTCTGAAATTCTGAGCACGACGGGCTATATTATCCATATATGCCTTAAAAAACTCCCCGCCACTGGCTTGTACGGCTTTTTTTTCTGCTTTCTCTCTTTGAGCTCCAGATTCATCGGTCGTGACCACATCTGCGACCATTCTGTATAGCTGCCCTAACTCTGGCAAATTGTTAAATTTAGCGAGTCGTGAGTTTTCTCTGTACCCCGTACCTTCAGGCGAAGCTTCAATTGCCGTAATAACCTCCCCGAAAGTAGACATAAAGCTATCAAAGCTAAGCAGTCCCATCTTTCTCAACTCTTGAGGCATCAAGTAATACATGTTGACGTACATGTCAGACATTGATTTACGAATGTCGGTACCAGTTGCCATGACTAATCCTTTGCCATCGTTCTTTTCTTGCAGATAGCGGGCGATGAATAGCAGGTTCATTGCGCGATTTGATTCAGATGTGTTCACACCCGATACATGAGACATGTTTGAAGGAGTTGGTAAGTTTAAGAAGTTGTCACTTTCATCGATCATCAATGCATCAATGCCCAAGTCCGACAAGTAGAGTAAGTCATCTTTAGATTCCTGATTTAACCTTTTTTCGATTTTTGATTCCAAGCTTTTAAGGCGCTTTTCTGAACGTTTAAGGTTGTAAGAGCCTATCCCTTCCGCAATATCCATTGCATTTCTAAGTTCACTTGCCTGGTCACGGATTTGGTTGATAATAAATTCCGGTGGCGCAGATATTTTAGATAGGAAAGAGTGGGGGACAATGACAGCATCCCAATTATTTAAGGCTATGCGCGCTGTCATAGCTTTTCGTCCGACAGCATTTAGAGAAGCTGAGTCAATGCTGAGTACTTTCGCAGAAGGGTAGTGTTGCTGGAACATTCTGGCAAATTGACCGAATACATTGTTTGGCACAGAAATCATAGCTTTATTATGCACACCAGCAATTTTTCCTTCTCTTGCCATAGCGCATAATTCAAAAGACTTACCTGAACCTACACCGTGGGCTAACAATGCCGTTCCATCCACTTTATAGCGGACTACAGCTTCTCTTTGTGTTTTACGCGGCTCAAACTTTTTATTGTTAAATAAGGGGTTTAATTGGGTGAATTGTAAGTGCTCGGCATTATATTTAGGCTGTGCAATTACATTAATGGTTGAGTTGTACAGCGATGCAACATGTTGTCTGCGTTCTGGCGAGTTACCCATCCATTCAAAATATTCATTTTTTAAGTGTTCAGCTGCTTGACGCGCCTGCTGAGTTGCTTCGATTAAAACTGTGCGCTTACCATCGATGGTTTGGGCAACCTCAATTTTATCGCCATTGGCAATTTTGACTAACAACTTATCGGCGGATATACCTCCTCCGGCCCATTCATTTTCAAGCTTGGCTTGGTGTTTTCTTTCAAATGACCAATTGAGCGATATATCCCATAAATCTGCACACTTGCTGACAGTGATACCTTGTAAGTCATTTTCCGAATTGGCGTCTTTACCTGTTGCAATATGAAAGATGAACTGCCTTATATAATCTTTTGGCATCCAAGAGCTGCCGAGTTGAAACTTGATATCACCATAAGAAAGGGGTTTAGGAAAAGCGGCTTTTAAAGCAGCTATGTTTTTATCAAACTGATTTTCTCCTAGTGAGACAGCATGTTCAGCTCGGGCTAATTTATCTGCCAGATTTCCCGACAAATATCGGCTTCCGTGCACATAACCGCCTGTTTCCGGATCAACAAATAGGTTTTCACTTTCTTCGTAAATTGACTCATTGCTTTTATCAACCAATTGACCAATGAAGTCCATATTCACTGCGCCATTTCTCGCTACTGAGAGCTCTATTGCATCTTCCAAAGAGTTAACTTCTGTTGGGTAGGGCGTAACATTGACTGTTCGCTCAGTGAAAATGTCGGCTTTCTGATTTTCACCTGTTTCAGTATTAACACTGTCAAGTGCCATGAGGAGGGGTGCTTGAGTGTCAGCTTTAATCAGCGATATGTTAGTCCGGTTATTAACTGGGCCATATTTTTTAAAGAACGTGTCGTACTTATCGTTTAATTTAGCTTTAGACTCTTCGAAGGAAGCTAATGGTAAGTTTCTTATTTGTACGTTTAGGTGTTCACGAACCGCTTGCTTAAGTTCGATTAATGCGACCAATCGCGCTTTTTTACTCTGCGTATATTCAAATTCAATTAAAGCGGGAACATGATCTTCTTGTTCTGAATCCCAGCGCTTCTCTACCATGTAAATTTCATCTTTCACAACAACCAAGCTGCCTTCGTCTTGGTCATCCAACGCTAATGCTACAGTTGGTGGTGGCGCTTTCATTTCGCCACTAGCAACTTGACTTTCATTCTGATTTAAACTGTCAAATACGTTTGTTGGCAATGTGGGCACTATGCGATCGAAGGCTGTTTCAAAGGCCTCGTCGGTGTAGTTCGCCAGAGATGGACCGAACTGACTTGGTACAACCTCCAATTCGCCCATGACATTCTGAGGGTTGTTTCTGAAATAATTATTATAATGAAGTTTGGGATACATGCTTTTGTTGTAATGAAAGGCATCTATCCAGCTTTCATCACCGGCAGGTTCGTGGTCGTGACGCTTCCTGAATATAAGCAAGTCTGCATTGACGTTTGTACCAGCGTGTTTTTTGAAAACATCATTTGGTAACCGAATTGCGCTGACCAAATCACTGGATTTATAAAATAGCTCACGGGCTTTGGTTGATTGGCTATCCATTGTATAGGTAGTGGTAATGTAAGCTACTACACCCCCGGGTTTGATTGTGTCTAGGGATTTAGCAATGAAGTAATTATGGATGTTTAGATTATGTTTGTTGTAAGCAGGATCGTGAATTTTGAAATTTCCAAAGGGGATATTCGATGTCATCACGTCAAAGTAGTCAGCCGGTAATAATGACTTTTCAAAGCCAGTGTTTTTAACTATTACGTCTGATTGGAGGAATTTAGCAATGCCTGCAGTGATGGTATCTAGTTCGCCCCCTGCTAATTTCGAGTTTGCAGCTAAGCGTTCTGGCATTAAACCGAAGAAATTTCCCAGCCCCATAGACGGATCGTATACTCGCCCACCTTCAAATCCCATATGTTCAAGGCTTTTCCACACACCTTGCACGACGGGAACAGGCGTATAAAAGGCGGTCAAAGCAGAGGCTTTTATTTCGCTGTATTCATCATCGGATACGAGCTCTCTCAATTCAGCGTTAAGTTGAACGTACTGATAAGATTCGATGTCCTTACCTAAACCACCCCACCCAGAGTACAAACCAAGAGTTTCAATTTCATCGGGGGTAGGTTGTCTTTCTTCTTGTTCTAGTAACTTCAGAACTCGAATAGCGGAAACATTATATTGGAATTTTACTGAGTTACTGACTGAATCATCAGTTAATGCTTGTTGCTTTGTGAAGTCGTATATTTTTGTTCGAGTCTTTCCGTCACTGTTTGTAGAGCGATTTGAATTGTTTCTGCCCTTGCTCTTTGATGCATTTCGTTCATCAGAATGAAGTCGCTCTGATTCGGTATTTCGCCCGATAGCTTTTGCACTATTTTCGGATGAAGAGTCTCGAATTCCTTCTCCATTATTGATGACATTTCCTCTACTTCTGCTCTGACTGCTCCCTGTTGCTCCAGCGCTAAGTACAGGTCCGGCATCATCGCTTTGAACTGAGTCAGTATTTCTTTCTGAAACGGCAGATATTTCATTTTTAACCTCAATTAATTTGGTTATAAGTTCAGCTTGTGCATCTTCAATGGTTTTGCCAGATGCTACAGCAGCGCCTTGACTGTTGTAATAAGCGTATTGCTCGCCATACCTTCCTAAGTCGTGTTCTGATACTTTCAGCTCTTTGTTTTGAGAATGCAACTGAATTCCGGCTGCGAGTGCATCTATAACAAGAGATGCATAAGCTGTATCAGGATAGGTTAGGTTGGAACTTCGTTCTTGGGCCATGGATAAAGTGGTAACAAATGATTGGTTATCCTCTAGTCCTAACTTGGCACCCATTGAATCAAGTTTTTCTTGTTCAAATGGAATAACTAAATCACTACTGACTAAATGAGTCTCTAACCCTGTTACAAACTCGACGTTCCCATTTTCCTGCGGTTGGCCTGTTGCTGAGACAATTTGATAACTATCTTCATGGTATGCGATTAGACCCTGGCCTTCGTCATATCCTACTTCTATTTGGTTCTCTTCTACAGATTCTTGAGCTCTCGTTGTAGCCATTTGAATTTCAGAGTAACCATCTTGATCAATAGTAACTTCAATCAGCAGGGGATCTTCTTGGTTTAACATCTGGCTCCAATATGCGTAGACAGAATGATTTTTGTTAACCAAAGTAGTGCCTTCTAAAGCTTCTACTTTAGAAGCTAGTTCTAATGATTGGGTGCTCAATTTGGCAACGTTCATTTCTTGCTTTGCATAGCCAAACTTCTCGCATTCATTTAGCAGCTTCACAAAATGTAGGGATTGCACTCTTTTCGATGCTTCAGCAGTTTCCTTGAGTAACCATGCTTTGATGTCGTCTTGAGTCTGACAGGGGGTGCAGAACTGCTCTAGAGCTTCTTTAGCCTGCTCAACGGATGTTGAGCCATTTAACACCTCAAATGCAGCCACGCGTGCGTTGAGGGCGGCTATTACTCCATTTCTTGTTTCGACCAATGAGTCAGTTGTGTTAACACTTAATAAGTGCGCTAGCTCTGATAGCTCTTCTTCAGACGCACTCTTAATATTTTCAATGCCATCTGCTTCCAATGGATTAAATTTCTGAGTTATATCCGTTGTTAACATTGAAGCGGGGGCGATTTTTGCAAAGCTATTTGCTGATATATCATTGAAGAACTCCAAATCAATACTTCGCATTATTTGACTACCAGAATTCCTAGCTTCAAATAGCCAGTCTGGAACAATCGTTGTTGTTTCTTCGTCCATTTCCAAAATGCGACCGCTGGTGTTCACTTCATTGGATAAAATACGGTCCCCTAGCGAAAGAGCAGATGGTGCCTGCTCGTTTGAGGCTGACTCATTGAGCTGGCCTAGGCTGTTCAATGCATTTGCTAGCTCTTCTGTGTGAATTGATATCGCAGGAGGATGCTGCTCAATAAGTGATTGGCGATAAGTTGAACTCAAATCGGAAACATAGGCGTGTCTTAGCGCTGATTCCTTTTCTTTGCGGGTAAGGCCACTTGCATCAATATACTTTGATAAGTGCTTCGTTAGGTCATCATTAGTCAGTTCGCTTATCTTACTAACAGATTGTAATGCTGTATTTAGCTCCTGGTATTCCTCCAACTTCATTGTAAGTGTTGTGAAATCGATGGAATCAAAAACTATTGGTTGGCTCAATACTGAGTCTGCTAAGGCTGTGAGAGTTCGGAATTCTTCTATGGTGGTCTCGCCACTTTTCACGTTGTAAACGGTATATCGGTCTTTTGTTTTCGTGATGACAATATTGTTTTCTCTTTCATCAACCGCTCCAATTAAGCCGTGTTTTTGCAAATAATCGTCAAATGGTGCTAACGAATATTCTAGGGCTTCCTTATTGTATGGAGCTAGGTTGTACTTGGCTAAGAAGCTATTATCAATAGGGAAGTTAACTCCTATGCATTGGTCAGAAAGGATCGAGTAATACCTAATTTCAGTAGGTAATATAAGTCCTTCTGATGTACCACCTTGTGTCATAGCATATTGAAAGCGTCCACGTGAAACGTATTTTGGGTTATCAATACCAATAACAATTGGTTCATCAAAATCTAACGCTTTTAACTCAACACGCTCTTCAAGACCAAGAATCATGTTGCTTTGTATCGAGTCTGCGACTGCTGAAAGCTCCTTGTCCGCTTCAACTAGTTTCATTTGTTGCTCTACAGCTTCATTAAACTCACTTAGCGTGCCCCCAGAAATAGCGCTGACTTCACGTAATATTCTGTTTGAAATATCTAGGCCTTCTTCCTGTCCTTGGGCGATCGTAGCGATGTAGTTCAATTGGGCTACTTTTAAAATGTTCTTTTTGGCTATGTTCGTTGTGACATCTTTCAGCTTTTTCGCAGTAAACTCAGGATTGGTAAATGAATCGATGCCCACTTCTGAACAAAGTGATAACAGCTGCTCTTCTTCCATACTGGCCAAAGAGCCCACATCTAAAAGCTGAATTTGGCTTCTAGCAGTAAGGTTATTGATTATCTTCTGGGCAAGCTCAGTCTTACTGTTAATTCCGGCAGTACCACCGACCTGATGGATTTCAGCGTAGAGCTTAAAAGCATTTAGTGAAAACGCATCAATATGAGCTTTGTCACCAAGTTTTTTATATGCCACTTTTTGAATGTTATGGATACCGTCTAGGGCTGCTGGAGTTGATATAAACTGCTCAAAAGGCACAATGTCGTTCTGCTTGATTTCAGTTTTTTTGAGAATACCCAAGCCGGAAATTGAGGTGCTTAATGGCTCCATGATATTCATCTCAGCTGGAAGAGCCGAAGTTATCTCAGATGATTTAACTTGATTGCTTATCGACTGTTCGTTCGATATATGATTGAACAACGCTCGGGCAGATGAATAGTTGTTATCCTTAAGCGCTTTTCTCAATTGCTCAATATTCAGTTTTCCGGTAGCCGAATCATGATAAGGAGTGGGGCATTCTCTATCGTTTGATAAATAATAGTCGCTAAATTCCCGATAGGTCAGTTCCAGATCTACAGAGTTTCGAACTATCCCCAAAAACTCCTCAAAGGCATTTTCGTTTACTTCTGCAATAGCAGAGACTTGGTTGGCAGTTTTGGTTGGTTTTCTTACGGTTTGTAATTCATTAAATTTCGGCTGGGTTTGCCCAAGCACCACCCCATATCTGACACTCAAATCATTATAATTTGTGGAAGCTAACCAGCTATCCGACTTATTTAGCAGGTAAACAGTACCAAAAGCTTTGAAAGTACATTTATACAAAGACTTCCCGTTATCTGATCGAACTATGTCTGCTGAGTATTTTTCTACAACTAATTCGTTGAATACTTCTAGGGAAGTAAGCTTTTTAGGGCTCTTAACTCGTGCAGCTTGAATGAGTGGTGTGTTATCCGTGGTGTTTGAAATCACAAGCAATACTGTTGGATCTTCTTTTACGTTAACCAAAGTGGAATCACCGAAGAGCTTGGTTTTCTGCGCTTGCTCTATTAGCGACGATAAAGCCTCAATATCTGCATTAATAACTTCTTCATTCCCGAATGCTTGTAACTGCATTATTGAATAGAATTTACTCAGCATTGTGGTGTGATGGATATACTCTAAATCGCTTTCGAATAAATCCTTTAAATATTCTTCTTCCTGCAAATAGGCGTGACCGCTAGGCAATTCCTTAAGCTCTTTAAGGCCCCTAAAATACTGGCTGAATGTTTTAAGCGTACTATTCCCTTTCGTTAAAAAATAAGACTGGGTGAAGCTTTCTGCTGAATCCATTCTTTTTTGTGCATCTTGTTTATAAACATCAACATAAATATCAATAATATTTCTTGGTAAGATTTTACCGCCTAAAGATTTAGAGTAAGCAATATCACTATTGAGCGTTACTTTATCGATACCTTCCTCGTTTACAAAATATGGCATTCCTTTGTTGTTAATACATTCTCTTTCAAACTCATCTGGTGTGTAGCCTGCCTCTGAAAATGTTTGCATGTACTCGAGTAGGCTATTTAATCGTTTAACCTGCTCAGCATCTGAATCAGTAAAAAGAAGTGGCTTTTCGTCGTCCACTAAACTTTCATTGGTTATATCATGATCGACCATTTCTGTGGCCGCGTTGGTAGCGTCTAGACCTTCTGAGAAGTCTAAAAATCCAAACGGTTCGTCTTTAAAATCTGCATCATTCAATAGATCTTGAGCAGAGCCTAAAACTTCGGTTTCAACCGCTTCTTTGGCTTCAACTACTTCTTCGGTTTCAACCGCTTCTTTGGCTTCAACTACTTCTTCGGCTTCAACTACTTCTTCGGCTTCAACTACTTCTTCGGCTTCATCCGCTACTTCATCTTCAGCCGCTTCCTCGGCTTCAACTGTAGTCGTATCATCATTCACTAATAGGCCATCATCCGGACCTTCTTGAAGTGTAAATAAATCGCCCATTAGGAATGGATTATTTCTTGGACTATTTTTTTCTCGCGAGTCTGTTGTCGGCTTATGATCTGCGGAGTTTTCGAGCGCGTTTGAATTAGCTAAATCAGGGGAATATTCTTCGGGCAATTCCATTTCGACCATAGAAGCAAGCATTGCTTCTTCATCGCTTATTTCGGGGGCCTCCTCACGCTCAGGCGCAGGTTCTTCAACTACCTGATTCTCTTCCTCTTGATGAGTTTGTTTTTCGGCATCCAGAAGACGAACAGGTGTTTCCACTACATCTGCTTGCTTACTAGAATCATTTGTTGTGAGCGTTGGTTGTTTCGATCGCCCAGGTACAGAAAGGTAGTTTGGTATTGAACCTGATGTTTTTTCATCTGGCGCTGCGACTGGCTCAGTAACGGGCGCTTCGTCTGGCTCAGAAATGGGCGCTTCGACTGGCTCAGAAACGGGTGCTTCGACTGGCTCAGTAACGGGCGCTGCGTCTGGTTCAGAAACGGGCGCTGCGTCTGGTTCAGAAACGGATGCTTCGACTGGCTCAGAAACGGGTGCTTCGACTGGTTCAGAAATGGGCGCTTCGACTGGCTCAGAAACGGGTGCTTCGACTGGCTTCCTGACAGCTTCTTTTTCCGCTTCTTCAGAAGGAATAATCCCTAATTCTTCTGCGGTTTGCATGAGTGCTTTTGCGTACTTGACTATATCGGGAGTAGTTTCAAAAAGGTGCAGGTTTTCCGCTGAAAAAGCATCGTCAATACTGGCTATTAAGATTGCTTTGTGTTTTTCACTACCCTGTAAATGACTAAAGTTTGGTGCGTTCTTAGCGTAAAAAGTAGCCATCATGTAATTGTCATTGGCGACATTTTTATTAAAGGACATTATTAAGGCTTGAGCCTTAATAATGTGGTTTCTCGGCACATTTAACCTTTTACTAAGAAAGCTTATGTCGCTCATCATTTCGTTAGGAATGTGCGGCACGCTAGGGTTGAAATAAGTAGGTTGTGAGGATCTTTCTGTATACTTTCTCAGGACTGGTTTTAGCAACGTTAAAGCATGAATGTCAGAAACGACGACACCGTGCTCTTTTGGGCTGTAATGATGCTCAATTTCGCGCAGTTGACTTGATATTAGATCACGAGCGGCGTTATCAATATCACCACGGATCACAAAGCCTTTAGAGCTGCTTGAATAAGGTTTACCAAAATAGAGTTGAGGCGCCCCCGTTTTAGAGTGTAGAAGTGCCGCAAGTGGGTTTTTATGATAGTGCGGAACTATAAATCCATTCAGCTTTTGGTTGTATGTTGGCTCTCTTCCGCCAGACAGTTTTTCGCAAGCTTTGGCTATTTCAGTTTTAGATTCCTCGTCATAACTCAGAACAAGTAAGTAGGGAGAATTGCTTTTCGCACTTACCTTCTCAATTATTTCTAAACCTGATTTCAATTGTTTTTTGGGTTGTTGAACCGCTGCAGACTCTGCGTAAGAGTTAGGTGTATTTTGCTCTACCTGGTTTTGTTTATCTGTGCGCGTTTGATTGGTTAGGCTTGATGTAGTTTTTTCTTCAACCTTGTTCTTTAGTGCAGGGGCGATTGAGTGAGAGCTAAGGTAGTCTTCTAGGCCGTTCGGGGCTATTTTTTCAATGTCCTCTTCTGCCATGACTTTAGATATTTCATTAACTGCAGTTTCTAGCGCGTCTTGGCGTTTTTTGACGCTGACATATTTTAGTCTCAGCCCATGGTATTCCAGTAGATCTTTAGGCGGTTCAAGTACCTCACCTAGTTGCTGTTTAGCTAGCTTAGCGCCACCGTGCACATACAGATCACTAATATCATTTAAAGTTTCGGCGTTGGGCAGTGAGCTAAAATCAGGGACGGTGTAGTTGATTTTGGAATTCCATGCAGAATCTACAGCGGAAAGTACACCCACATTGCCATTTGGGTTATACATATCATTGTCAGCAACTTGTACTATTTCTCTATCTGGATACTTATTTCTGAGCATTGAAATAACGATCTCAGCGTTGCTCTTAGTTAAGCCTACAACCCCATAACCACCTTTCAAATATACAGCGGTAAGCGTGTTGGCGAAGCCTTCACCAACGTATATTGTGGATTTACCATCATCATGGCCTATACGTCCGTGTAGACCATTATTTTCACCTGTTTCTGGATTGGAAAAGGGGATGTTTGAACTGTAAACCTTGTTCATCATCTTGCCCTTGCCTGCATCCCAAGGCGTTGCATATATTTTTTGAATCCCGGCGAACTCATCTTGCATGTCATAGATGGCGAACATGAAGAATGGGTTACGGCCATGCACTCTTTTCAATTCCGCCAGCTCAATAGCACGGGATAGTTTCTTTTTGGTTAACTGAGCGTGGGTACCATCTTCTTTTCCAGCCCCTTCCCACAACCTAAGCGTTTCAGTTCTACTTTGTTCGAGTAACTTTGCATCTTCCTTTCGCTTATTCTCCAATCTTCTCTTATTTTCCAGAGCCTTTTGCTCAAACTTTTCATCTAGTTCTTTTGAACGTTGCTGATGATTATTTGTATTTCCTCTACCTACACTCAAATTGTACTTATCTAACAGTCCATGAAAGCTGTTAAAAGTCGCCTCACCTTCACCGGAATTAAGTTTCTTGTTGAAGAATTTAATTGTGACTGTCAGCAGGTTTTCAGTTTTGCCAGTTGTCTTGTTTTCAAATGGCATGAAATTAGAGCTGGCCAAGACAGCTGCACTTCCTTTATGCCCTTTTAAGTCCGTCTTGACGTTATTATCACCTTTGAATAACACCGGCTTGGAGCCAGGCGAGGGAATGATGATATTTGATGAAGTGGCGCTCCAATCGATCCCCATTTTGTCAGCTACACTTTCAATTTCGCTATACAGGTCATTAGCTATTTGGTCACCATTTCCACGGTAATTATCTTCAACCCATTGTGCATAAGAAATACGGGGAGCTTGGGTTCTACCCGTTGATGGTAATAGGGGCTTAGAAAGCAGCTCTTTCAAATCCCCTTCAACGGCGATACGGTCTTCTTTTCGAAAGTAGAAATCTCCGTTTAGCACGGAGTGTTCGTAACCACCAGCCACACGTAAAAGCTCTTTTTGAAAAAATGGCTTATCCGTATGCCCGCTAATGACAAAACTATTTTTGTATTTACCTTCCGATGTAACGTTCTGCGTATAAATCGCTGGCGTCCCGAGTAAATCAGATAAACTACTTAGGACCTGCTCTTTTTCTCCAATTGGAAATATGTACTGGTTTGTATTTGCGATTTTAATGGGGGTGATACCAGAGACAGCAGATTCAATTCTTTCTTTGTAAGCGTTTAACTTGTTTACATCTCCCTCAATCGCTATACCACTTCGCTTACCTGATGAGCTGATAACCTCTTTGTGGCGAAGTGGATATTTAAAGTGTTGGTTTATCTTTTGTTGTTGAGCTTTCGTTTTATACTCAACTGAGTAAAACGCATTTGTATCATGCCCATGGACACCGACTGTTCCAGCAGGGTTGGTTATTTTGCTATCAAAAACATTCAGTTTTGTTAAGGCGCTATTTGCACGATTAACCACTATTGACGCTAGGGCGTAGGAGTCCCCTTGTTTTTTATTGGCAGGGTTAATAAATGCCTTATGATTCTTATATTTCTGAACATTTTCTATGTTTCCATAGTCGTTTATCAAAACGCGACTTAGCCCGGATACTTCAAACAACCCTTGTGTACTGGTCAAAGCTTCTTTGGCTACATTAAGGGCCTTTTTAAGCTCCTTGGATGTTTTGATAAAATGCTTCACTGATACTTCTAACGGTACGTTGTATGGGGGAATGAATTCGACCGGAATTGTCTTCTTCTCACCATTCGCTCTGGTATAGCCTATGCGCAACAAAGCACCTCGTTTGGCTTTTTCACCCATAGGAGATGACTCGCGCAACAATGATAATAATGTGCTCTCCAAGTCACTCAGTTTGCGTATCGATGTAAAATCCTGATCCAAAACGCTAGCAAATAACGCTTTGAAGCCCTTGCTTGCACTGTTAGCTTTCCTGAGAACTGTATAGTCAGCATCGACTTTAACAGGGGCTACGTATGCATTTAACCCGCTATCAGGTTTGGTTAATACCGACGCAGAGGCAGCAGCATAGAACTCAGATTTATCGGTTAATCTTTTTAAGAAACGAGCATGAATAAATGAACCAATTGGTACATAGCCGCCTTTGTTTTCATCAATGAACGTCTGAACAAAATTACGACCTTTCGAGTATTTGCTAAAAACCATACTAATGGGAGTATCTTCTTTACCTTTGAGCAAACCTTCGATGATTTCTTTATCTTTGTTATAGCCTGTAACTTGTATTATTCCGTTTGAAATTGATTTGTTCATCTTTACATCTCCGGTGACGTTTCGGTGTGCTCACTGAGTTCTACTTCAGGGGGAAGGCTGATGCCTTTGGCAATAGTGGTAATGGCGTCTTCAATGGTGGCTTGTGTTTGCCCTTCTAGTTCACTTACGCGGTCGTAAACGCCCCCTCTTGTTTGCCCTGTAAAATGGATGTGATTTGCACTTTGATTGAATTGCGATTTATCGACCCCTAGGACTTCTAGTGTTGTGATAACTTTTTCTTTGTTTGGAGCGCTATATGAGCGGTATTTTTCGACATCAACGCCTTTGCTGGTGGCCTCTTTAGCAAGAGAATCGATGTCATATTTAGCGCTACTGTAATGAGCAGGATCGACATTTGAACGTTGTAGGAAGTTAACTGCTCTGTCTAAATCGAACACGTTTCTTGCACCTACTTTTACAAGGTCGAAATGGGAGTCCATCTTTCTAGGGATTCCAAAGGTACTGACTAAAGCTGTGATTTCTTGTTTGACTGAATCGAACTCTTTGGAAGCAGCTACTTGAAGTCTTTGCGCCGCTGCATATCTTTTTGCCACAGGAAGAAAAGCTGATTCTTGCTGTGCTGTCATTTGGCTTTTGTTATCAAGGGGCATTTCTACGGTTTGGCCATTTAACAAATGATCCCAGTGCGCTTTACTTACTTGACTAATGCTGCCGAATAAGGATTTTGAATAGGTAACTTTCTCATAGTTGACGTTCATATCCGTGGCATGGGTGTCCCAAATTTTTAGTAGGCTTAGGGATTGTTTAAATGCGTCACTGCCTAGTAGCGCTGTACTAGATAGAACGTCTAATTTGTCCTCTGGAATATTGATGTTGTACTGATATGCGCTATCTACACGTTGTTGGCTATTTAATAGAGAGAGGATTTGTACGTGGTTGCGAATATCATCAGATTGGGTGATATCTTTTTGGTAATTAAATTTTATGGAGATGAGGATATTTTCACCCGTCTCAGTTTTCATTAGAGAAGGACTTGAATTAACCCAGTTGTGATCTGACTGAATAAACTGTGCTTGGTCAGCATACTTTGCTGATTGCAGGTTGTATTTATCCTTGATCAAAGCTTTAAAAAGGGACTGTAATACAATCTGTTTGCGGTCTTGTTCAGTGGGAATTTTTATCGATTCAAGACGTTTGAGAGAATACACTTCGGAGGCGTGATACTTGGCATAGTACTCATTGTGATCATGTGCCCATAACGCGCGAATATCCTGTTCCGTAAACCCTTTTGAACTATGAATTTCACGGCGCAACTCACTTTCGCTTAATACCTGTGCGGCATTAGAGAGCCACTTTTGGGCCTGGTCTTTAGAAACTAATCCGCTTTCTACTTGTGGCAGCTTTAATACTTGCTGTGAGTATTTTTCTGCTAAAACTTTCCAGTTTGGCGATGGATTGGATAAATCAACATCGGCAGTTTTTATTATTGTAGCCATTAAAAAACTCTATTTGTTACCGTACACCTATTAGAAATAACGTTGACGTAAACACCAACAGCCACCGGCTTTATGTGATTCTTTTATGAATCAACATCATCTATCTGCTCAATTAGGTCCGTTAATTTACTCGGGGTGGTATTGTTTTCTGAGAGCGCTTTAAATCTGGGGTAGCCATTGCTTAGATATACGGCCATTGGAGTAGCCGGCACTGGAAGCTTAAAAAACGAAAGGGTATTTTCTTTCATGTATTTGTACCCGCGATTTCTCAAAGCTTGTGGTGCTTCAACATCGATAAGCTCGTCTACGTGAGATGCACTAAGTAACGTTTGAAGTAGCAAAGCACGTTTATCTTCACTTTGTGGTATGAGGGCATACATAGCCTTGGCTTCGCTATCGGTAATGTCCTTGTTTTTGCGGTCATAGCTATCTAACAAAAAGCCAACAGGAATGTAATTGACAGTCAGTTGTCCGCGCTCAATAAAAGGCTTTAATCTCGGCTCGGATTTCCGGCATGCGGGACAATTTAAATCAATGAATAAATAGATTTCCTTCTTGCTGCTACCAACCGTTATGTTTTGCAGCTCTGTAATCTTTTGGTAAAACTCCGCGCTAATTTCTCTGGAATCTTTCACTTTATATTTGGCGGGTTGCTCGGTCTTTCTTAGGTCGCTGAATCCGCCATCTAGCAAGGACGCCGCTGTGTTTACCGTGATTGATTTGTCTTTGTTTATACCTTCGACAGAAGACTTAACAAAATTTGCAGCATTATCGACTGCTTGATTTCTTTGTGAATACTTCTCCAACGTACTGATCCCATGCGCACTTGCTGCAGAGCGAACTAGGGTGGAGTAAAGCTTTCCTTCAATGAGACTTTGCAGGTCGCTCATTAAGTACATTTCTCGACTAGCACCCCCATCTGAAATAATTATTCGATAAGAGCCAGCGACAGAGGGTGAAAACTCTGTGATTTTTGCTTCGGTACCAAAATACATCCTCACCATTCCCAGCGCTTTGTGATGCGCCAAAGTCTGCAATGCTCCATAAACTGATTCGGTATGGGGCTCCTGTGCATGAGAGCTATTTACATGCGTAAATGCCAACAGGCTGAATAAAAATAGTTGTTTAAAGCGCATAAAGTTTCCCGCTATGTTTTTAACAAAAAGTCTACGGCCAATGGAAAGGCTACGACGAATACTAAATGTCGCCATATCCGGAAAATCATTGCTTAGAAAAGTGGAAGTACTGAACATACAAGCCAAGCAAATAGTAGAGGGCTTTGTTTTGGATGATTTTAGAATAAGTGTTGATGTCTCTCGCGAGGGGAATGCAAAAGGAATTGAATGTAAAACTGAATTAGAAGAAGAGTTTTTGAAACTTCCAATTGAGACACAATTACAGGTGCTTAAATACACCGCCTTACCACTGAAAGACTTGACAGTTACTGGGGGGGAAGATAACAGCGGTCAATACGAAGGGCTTTTAAGTATTAGATTGATAGTTGAAAATCAAAAAGCCTCAGTAAGCATTGAACTGTGTGATTCACTTAAAAAAGCTCATGCTGAACAACTCAAGCAAATACTAGTTTGCACTTCTGAATACCTCATTCGGATAGGTGTTTCTCTGCTGAATGTCCGCAACAATAAAGCGCGTACACATGACTGACAAAACAGTGACGATTGACCAAGAGTTCATTGATTACGTCGTGAACGAAAATATGGAGCGTCAGAAGAACATTGAAAAGAAGTACCTGCCAGTATTGTTACTTTTTTTGGTGTTGAGTGTTTCGTTGGGGGTGAAGGTCTCCTATGAAGGTTCGTTAGTTAATTATGATACGCCAGCCTTTGTGAGCCCTGACAGAAGTGTCACAACATTAGAGCCAGTTTATAGGCCAACCATGTCTTTATCCTCGGTGAAAAGAGTGTCTGAAGTCTATACGGGGGAATTGCTCTCGCTTCATTTTCGACAACTACAAGACCAGCTAGAAAACATTAAAAGCCTATTTGCCAGCAAAGAAGCTTACAAAACATATTATCTAGAGCCGTTATCTGGTGGGCGGGATGAAGAGGGCTCATTAGCCTGGATAGCAAGCAATAATATTATCGTTGATGCGTATTCCCCAGTTAAACATAAAACAACCATTACAGATTTGGTTACCGAGGGAAACGAAACTAAATATTCTATTAGGACAACCGCAGTCCAATCCTTCCGCAACCCATCAGGTAAGACTATCACCCGTTTTGTAACCATGTACATGAGACTGGTTAGCGTTCCCAGAGCCGTAAATTTATATGGCCTCCAAATTGAAGTTTTAAGCATGAGAAAATTATGACCAATGACCGTGATTTAGAAAATGAGCTGCGTTTGTTGCTAGGCGAGCCTAGTGCAGTTGTCGTATGGGATGAGGGCGTTTCTTCTCCCGCCAATATAGTTTTGAATAGGAACAAGTCGCTAATACGATTATCCAAAGTATTACTTGGGCTAATTGTTATTTCGATAGGTGCGTCAGCAACATTAGGCTACAGCGTTTTATCGCTCTCACAGCGCGATATGGTTGAGCTTGCATACGGGATTGATGAAGAGAACCGGATCATCGAATTGAGCGAGACGAGTATCCCTACTGTCAACGAAGGGGATGTGAAACTTCGTGCGGGCGAACTCGTATCAAAGTTACATAAATACTCAACGACGGATTGGCAGTTGCAAACAGATAGCTTTGAACGTGACTTCGTAGATAGCGATGCACACAGAGAGTTTGTAAAGGCATTAGATCGTTCTCAAATCATTAGGACAATTAACACAGGTGTTCAGCTTACTTGGGCCGAAATTACAGAGGCGCCAAGGATTGTTGATATAGCAGATGACGGAAGCAGCTGGGAAATTGAATTGCCCTTTACTTGGTACATCGGGGGCGGACAATTTACATCCGCAGGCTCAAGCTATATAGCGCATATGACTCTGGTGCGTGTACCTCGATCTAGGAACCGATTCGGACTTGCAATCAGTGAATATTCTGATGAACCAATTGGGGGAAGACGATGAAGATGAAACAGTTAGCGTTCGCACTTTCTCTAACCCTGCTTACCGCAAGCGTTTTTGCTGCCACAACCAAGGTTGAAGATTTACCTACTGGTTTGATAGAGCATACAACTGATGCAAAAACTGCTGACCATATCGATGATGAGCAATTGGCAGAATGGGCGTGGGAATATCTTAAAAAGCAAGAAGCAGGTTTATCACCTGAGCAGCGTCGAGAATATCTGAAACAAGAGCAAGAAAAGAAAGATGCATTGTTGGATTTGCCGCCGCCAAAGGCAAAGCTTGAAATCATTCCTGTAACAATGGACCCAGCTGCGCAACCTATCCGCATCTATTTAGCTCCTGGTTGGGATTCTCACTTATCCGTCATCGATGGCAACGGAAGTCCATGGCCCATTCAATACTTTTCCTCTGGCAATAATAATTTTAAATTAAGTCAGTTAGGTGGTGATTCTGATGTATCGGAAGAAGAGCAAAGCCCAGTTTCAACGGTGGCAGGTGAGCTGGAACCTAAAAGCACCTCTTTAACTAACATGAACACATTGTCAAAGCTAAAGATAGTCAGTGTTAATCGCGCTGGTGGTACGAATATGACGCTGCTGTTGCAGGGTATGAAAGAAGTAATCAACGTTCAGCTAATAGCCAATACAACTAAGTATCACCCTAGCCCAGTGCTACAACTGCCTCGGACTGGACCATATTCATCTGGTAGTTATGTCCCTACTGGCGTTCCTCTGATGTCAAACGATGATGTCATGCGGGACATTGCTATGGGCGGCAATAACCTTCCTAAATCATACAAGCAAATCGAAACTGACAATCCAAATGTGAAAGCTTGGATGGACGGCAATGCTGTATTCATTCGGTCGCCATACTACTCAAAAGTACCTCGTCCACTCGAAGGGCAAGCAGGTACAGGAGGCTACAAAGCCTATCGCATTCCATATCTTCCGGCCATCACTATGGTTGGTGATGGTAATGAACAAATCATAGTTAAGTTATTTAAAAATCGAGTGGTCGAAAGCAATGCTAAAAACTTCAGTTACTAAATTTAGAAATCATATTTTTTCAGAACATAAGCGACCTCTGCTGACCTTTATATTGTTAGGGGTTGGAGCGGCAGCAATAATCGCGATCATCATTGCATTCATTATAGGGATCATCTCAGAGCCAGAAAAAACAAATAGCGGCCCAGTTTCATTTTCCGAGGACGTAGGCAGACCTAAAACCGGCACCGAGTTTGACCCTGCATACCGTAAAGCTATTGAAGAACAAAATCTTGAAGACTATCAAGCTGCTCGGGCTAAAAACGGTGGTATGTCTATACCATTTGTTTTGGATGATGTGGAGGGCAGCGGGACGCCCGAAACTTTTGGAGCATGTGGTTGTGAACCAATGTCTGACCAACAGTTTAGAGAAATGCTATCTCGAAACGGGGTTGATTTTGACGGTAAATCTTCAATGGTAAGGCAAGTAGGGCAAAGTGATGTCTATGTTGATGAAAATAGGTTTTTGGTTAACGAAGATGCAACTGGCAGATATCAGCTCTTGCAAGGTGATACTCGTATAGGGCTTAACGGTATTCTCGAACGGGAAGATGGCGGCGCTATCAAACTCGAGAACGGTAAATCCGTATTCTTGTCTACAGATGGCTCTTTCATAGATAAAGACAATAAGAATATCGCTCTACAAGGCGCTCTGCTAACTCAAGAGGGGTATCTAATACTTGGAAACGGGTTGCTAGCGAACAAGCCAGGAAATATGAAGCGTGTGGCAAATACAGACGTTTATATCACCAAGGAAGGACAGTTAGCCACTGTAGATTCAAAACCGATTCGTCATGCGGGTTCGTTTGTATATCGAAATATTGAAAGAGAACTGATTAATCTCAATAGAATAGCGATTCGCTGGGAAAACTCTTCTGTTTTGCAAAATTCAAACGGATATTTAACTAACCCTAAAGGGGAAGTCTTTAAGTCGGAAGGAATTCTATTTAGCTATGACGGGATCATGATCGATAACCTTGGGAAATTAAGTTCACCATTATTGACTATTGACCGTCTTGGTAATTCAGACTTGTTTCTAGATGAGGCTCTAAACCTTAAAGATAGATTTGGCGTGACTGTCTCTCATTATGGAGAACAGGTAACCGTGACCATCGGTGATGCACTTCGCTCAAATGGCACCAACTTGTTAAACCACAAAGGGGCGCCTGTATCGATTAATAAAGAGGGGCTTCTTCAAGTCGAAGTAGGAAAGGGCGGTGTGCAAACAGGGCTATTAAAAAATAGTCTTGGGGTGGCATACGACCGCTTTGGTCATTTAATTAGTCGCGCTGGAAAGCTAACCCAAAGAGGTTTAAGCGATATATTCCATACCTCTGATGGCTTACTAAGTACTGAGAACGGAAAACCCGTTAAATACAAGCAAAAGGACATCTTCTTTGATTACAACTTATTTCGTTCTAATGGATTGATTGGTCTTAGAACCTATGACTTTTTACCTGTAGTTGATGTTTATGGAAACCGCGTGTATTTAAGCGAAAGCGGTCAATTTGTGGATGAAAACTCAAAAGCAGTCAAATTGGGTTTAAGTCTAACAAGTGCGGATGGTGTTGTTTTTCGCCAAGACGGAAGCCTACCAAGTAGTAGCGAGAACGCCTTAGTTTTATCGGCTGATGGAAGCCCACTGCTACACAATGGCAAAGCGGTTTATCGAACTGCCGATGGTCGTCTAGTTTATGCCGATAACTCCCCTGTCTTAGATAAGAATTCAGCGTCCTTGTATTTATCTGACTCCGGTGTAATTACTACGGAAAATGGTAATCCAGCTACCCTTGATGGTTTTTCTACGAAATCTGGTGAGGTCACTAATAGTACTTTTGGTGTAGCAAAGCAGGTGCTAGGTGCGGATGGCACCCCCCTGAAGATTGGCGGTCGGGCCGTATATGAGCAAAATGGTAAGCTCATTTATGAAAACGGGGAGCCTGTTTTAGACCCGTTGAATTCGCCATTGCACATTGATCCCCAGACAGGTCTAGTCATGAATGACAAAAACCAACCTTTTGCGGAAGCCAACAGGAAATTAGGGCTTGGGATTCACGGTGCAGCTGTTCCTCTGACTAAAAACGGCAAGTCAGTTTTTGTTAATGGCAAGCGCGCGTTCGTTCGTGCTGACGGAACACTTGTTGATGCCAGTGGTAATCAGATTAAAACTAAGGACGGTAGAGCAGTTTACTATGACAGCGAAAAAGGGATTATTGATAATAACGGCAACGCCATTGACGAATTGAAACTGACAACGGCTGATGGAAAAGCAGTCACTACTAGCGAGCTTGATAAACTCAATAAATTGGCATTAAAACAGCTTTCAAAAAATGGTCAGCCACTTTTTTATAATGGGAAACCAGTCTATCAACGCGCTGATGGAACGCTGGTGGACGCAAATAACAACCCTATCTTAGATGCTACTGGTAAGAAGCTTCACTTATCTAGCAAGGGAGAATTATTGAATGAGGACAATCAAGTTGTTGATCTTCCTATCTTCACAGATGCCAATGGAAATTATACTGGAAACACGGGCCTCAGTGCAGGGTTCGACGATGACTCTTTGAATAATGTCTTGCGCTCGGTCACAAAAGATGGAAAGCAGCTTTACTATAATGGTAAGCCCGTTTACCAAAGGGCCGATGGTACTTTAGTGGATGAGAATAATAATATTGTTACGACGCCCGATGGTAAGACCGTCAAAATTAATTCGAAAGGCCAGTTGGTTGATGGTGCCGGTGAGTTGTTGTCATCACCTCTTTTGACGGATTCAAATGGTAATAAAGTACTAAACAATTCTTTAGATATTCCAAGTCGCACTGACCTACTCACTCAAGGCAATGTGCCATTATCAATAAACGGTGAGCAGGCTTATGTCCATCAACCAGATGGGACACTGATGGATAGTTATAAGCGCGTTATTAAAGGGAAAGATGGTAAAGCCCTTCGTTTGACTCAAGACGGTAAGGTTATCGACAGTTCAGGTAATCAAGTGGCTCTTTCTAATAATCAAAAACCACTGACTGCTAACACTGGTTTTAAATCGGAAAGAGCGGGTAAGTTTGGCGCGTTTACGCTCCAAGATGGTTATGTCTTAGGGGAAGATGGTAAGCCTATTACTTATAAGGGACAGAACGTTATCAGAAAAGATGATGGCTTCTTATATACCGAAGACGGAAAGCGTATTCTCACTGAAGATGGAAGACCTGTCATGTTGAGTGATTCCGGACATTTTGTGGATGCAAAGGGAGAAGTGATTGAAGATGCTCTATTTATGTCTGGGGATGGAACTTTGCTTTATGGCGATGGTGAGCCAGTCACAACCAAGATGAAGCAAATAGGCGATTCAGACATATACCTAACTAAAGACGGTCATCTCGTTGGCCTAAACGGTAAGCCGTACATGCAGAACGGTAAAAGCTTAAAGATCGACCGTAAAACCGGTCATCTAATTGATGAAGATAACAAAGCAGTTCGTGATGCCAAGGGTAATCACGTCATGATTTCAGAATCAGGTAAGTTGATTAACCGCAATGGCGATCTGGCCTCTTCACTCAATATTACAGACAAAAGCGGTGAACTGCTCACTGCATCAGGAATACGCGCATCTCGTCTGCATAATTTAAAAGCCATTGAAGGAAGCAATAAGTTCATGACCCCAGATATGGGCATCGTTGACGCAAAAGGCATCCCTCTTCTCAGTAATGGGGAGCTGGTATATGCCGATGAAAAAGGTCGCCTACTAAATTCCAAAAGACAAAGGTTGCGATACCACGGGCAAAGCATTGAATTAGACCCAGAAGGCTATCTGGTTGACAGTAAAAAGGACCGTATAGAAATTAATGGCAAGCCCGTTAAGTTATCAGACATTGGTTTGTTGGATGCAAATCAAAGTGCTCAGGAAAGCCAGCCAAGTTCAGTGGAGTTATTGGCAAGCCCATTTGTTGAAGCGAAAGAAGCGTCAGAACCTACGGAACCGGCAGTAGAAACACAACCTACCGCTGAAGCAACCGCACAGGATGTTCAATCACAAGCAACTAGTGATACTACAAAACCACTGGTGGACTTAACAAGCTCTACATTAAAAGAAAAGGAACGACTTGCTAAACGTTTTAACCTCATATTGAAGAAGTTTAGTAAAGAACTTACAACTATTGAAACTGCAGTAGACCCGAGTTATGTATCCGAATCTGAATATGTAGAGCTTCCCGAATTAAAAAACACCGGAAAAGGACTGGGGAAACCATCGGATTCTTCAAAGGCTGGGGAAGTTCAGGAAAATACCGAACCAAATAAGGGTAAAGAATACATTGCCGGGGCGGGTGACAATTTATATGCCGTAACCTCACAAGAAATGAATACTGACTTCAACGATGAATTGGAAGTAAAGATTGTGTCGGGCAAGCGTGGTTCGCGCACTTACTTAGCGGTAGCGTATGCCAAGCCTGTACTCAAATACGACAATGTAGTATTGAGTTTCAATAGAATTTGTCCGGTTAATGAACCTTGCCAACCGTTTAGTGGGATAGGGTTAGATCCAGTCACAGGTAGCGCGGGAACAGCAGCAGATATCGATACACATTTTTGGTATCGATATGGTGGCTTATTCTTAGCGCAATTTGGTTCCGGTATCAGCGAAGGTATTTCTGACTCGTTGGATTCTGAAACAGAAACTACGTCTGATGGAACAACCACTTCTACCGTTAGAGTTATCAGTGGGCTTGATTATGGAGAGATTGCCGTAAAAGGGCTAGCCGATACCGGTGATGCATTTACTCCAGTTTTGGCAGAGCGAGTAAATAGACCGACAACCGCTTACATTTCTCAAAATCAAGAGATTGTGATCAAGTTAACACAACCTCTTTACCTCTAAAAATCGCCCCGTTTATCGGGGCAATCCGTTTTTCAATCTTTCTGGATTTGACAGCGTTGAAACTTTGTTTTGATAGTTTTACCGCTGTAAATTCATCGATAAATAGTAGTGGGGGGATGTATGACCGCAAAACAAAATAATTATGATGAACTAGACGTTTTCGTTGAAGAAGAAAACGAGCCAGAGCCAACGTTAGAAGCTGGCGAAAGTGAAAGCGCTTTAGATGTGGATAATGGGCAAGCGGTTCCAAGTCAGCGCAAGTTCAAGTTCAAATATATACTGCTAAGTTCAGTGCTACTTTCTGTGGGAGTCGCAGCAGTCTTTTTGGATAGTTATGATATTTCTAAATTAGTGAGTTCGGTCAATATCCCATCGTTAAGTAGCGGGGATGTGAAAAGTGATTTATGGAATACCAAATTAAACGAAGTCATTTCACAGAGTCAAAATCAATATTCAGATCTTGGCGTTCAGCTAAATCAAGTATCGTCCACTGTAAAAGAGTTTGATGTTTATAAAGACCAAGCGTTATCGGCATACGAGGTCGCGAAGCAAAATGGGTTAGTTATTAATATTTTGCTTTCTCGCTTGGATGCAATCGAATCCTCTATAAGCGAGTTGCAAACAAAGCCAGAAGCGAGCTCGGTTGGTATCAATAAAGAATACCAAGGGCAAGTCAGTGTTTTAAAAGCGCATATCGGGCGTCTAACTGACCAAATGACAGGTTTAAAAGCATCAATGCAGAACAATCAAAGCAGCATTGAAGCGATTCAAAAAGCTCAATTAGAAAAGCAACTTGAAATAGAAGAGCAAGCCAAAGTCGAGCAACGCATAAAACAGGAAGCTAAACAGCCTAAGCCTGTCACTTTAAAAGCGCCTTGGGAGTTGATGGCCGCAGATTATAGAAAAAAAGTGGCGATGCTCTACAACCCAATCACAAAGCAGAAGTTGACCGTGAGTTTGCAGTCTAAAATTCCTAACTGTGGCGCGGTATCAGATATTGTGGAAGCCTCAAAGTCCGTTGTTACCCCTGATTGCATAATTCGTCGGGGGTAATTGATGATTGGCGCAGTCGAGATTCTGAATAACTTTGGAAATTTAGTTCCTAGTCTTTATACCTTGACCCGTGCAATTTTTGGGGTTGTCGGCTTCATAACGGCCTATCAGGGTGTAAAGGCACTGGTTAGTAAAGAGTCACAGAGCCGACCAGGCACCAATAGTAAAGCGGGGGGCGTCACCTTAATTGTTATTGGGGCTTTTATGTTCACGTCTGGCAGCTTGGTCGAGGCCGGTAATTATCAAATAAGTCAAACCTATGCAGACTATTCCACACTCAATTCATTCACTGAATCCAGTGATGATACAACAGACACTATAGCCAATGTGCTTGTGTATTACTTGCGCTACTACAGTTATGTCCTGTCATTTTTCATTTTATACAATTGGAAAGAGGGGGTTACTTACAATGAAAAAGGGTGGGCTGGAAAGTGCTTTTTCATGTTTTTTTTAAGTGTCGCTTTCTTAGGAATTGCGGCTTATAGCGATGCTATCGGTGAGCTATTTGGATACTCATCTATTGGCACAGATTATTTTACTATTGATTAAGGTTGGAAATACAAAATGAAAAAATCAAGTACATTAAAATCAGTTTCTAAGCTCGTTATGGGCGGGTTTTTAATGGCTGCAACGCCGCTATATGTATTTGCTGCTAATAATGCAGGTTTATCAGATATGTTGGGCAATGGCGGAGATATATTAAAAGCGGTGTTGCTCTTGGTAGTAGGGGCGGCGGGCCTATATGGCTTTATCGTCGCTTTTATGGGTGTGGCAGGGTTGATGTCGAAAAATCCCAATGAATCAAAGGTCTCGGCTGGATATCAGGTGATTCTAGGGGCTGCATTGTTTAGTTTGATGGCTGTAATTGTTGCGTTGAACACTGAATTCATTGGTGATAGTTCAGAAGTAGATACGACTATTAATCTCATTCGTGATTAGTTAACGGATGCTGAATATCCTCTCTATAGACTCTACTGTTCCTCCAGACTTGAATCAAAAGGTTGATAGGGCGCAGTGGGGAAAACTGAAGCAGGCGCGCTTTACGTGCGCCTGTTGCGGGTATCAAAGCGCCCCCTCAGAAAGTGTATTGAGTGGCTTTATGCAGGTTGTAAATAAAGAAGTGCTCTGTGCCATATGCGCAAGTGCACTCCAATTGCAAAGGCCCGTTCGTAATTTATCCAATCATGGTTTTGTCATCATGGCCAGTGACTTAACACAATCCGAAGTCACCCGTTTATCCCGTGAAATTGGCTTCGCTATTTTAAGTGGTGATAGCACAAGACGAGAGCGAGCAGAAACCGTTTTTGAGCAGTTGCTTGAGAGTGAAATTACCTACTCAGACTTTCAATTCCTCACTAAAGAGGAGCCACAAACTTGCGCTGAAATGGCTGTTGGCCTATCGGTGATTGGCAGTCTAGACCGCAATGAATATGCTAAATACTTCAAAGATTTAAGGTATGTGCCTAGCTTTGCAGCTTTTTCCCATATCTACGAATACTGGTTAAAAACCAGTTCATAAAGGAACTGATATGTACCATCAAACCAAAAAGACGTTTTCCGACCGGTTATTATCGTCTACAGAGACATTCTTCCAGCTTATTTCATCATATGTGCTTTCTCAAAGCCCAAAGGATTTTGTATCGCTCGATACGAATGTTAATAAACATACTTTCTTAATGGATGATTGCAGTCTTGTAAGTGCATTCAATGTGCGCGGCACAAAGAAGGCCATGAAATCTGAAGAGTATGCCGATACGGTCTTTAAACTTGAAAGCGCCATGAAAGGGTATATGGCGAATGGTGATACTAGTTTTGAATGGTCCTTTGAGTTGGATACTGATAAAACCAAAGAGGAAATTGAAGAAGTATATGGCAAAAGTGCGCGTCGAGTCGCTAACAAAATAGGCTTCCTTTCAACTGGTATCATCGATGAGCAAGTTGATGTCATGGCTCGCTTTTGTCATACCGAAACAAATTTGCTGGTGGTGCGTACTCAACTTACCTCTCTGACACGAGAAGAAATCCAGCAGCTTAAAGAGTTAACTGAAAAGCTGGGTTCAAACACTCCCAAAATGACCGATGCGCAAAATTTAATACATGGCGCTTCATATTATCTACATAGGCACGAAGCAACCCTGTCTGCCCTTAAAGATGATTTTGATAATGCTGGTATATGGATAGATCTTGAGACCACTCACGAATATGCGTATCACCTAAGAAATTCCTATGATTCTGGCTTTACCGATCTAAGCTGGAGACCTGCTTTACAGGGAGACAAATACACGTATCGTCCCGTTGAATCTGGTGATAGTGATTACTCTGCTTTTGGCATGCCTAAACTGCAAGACCAGCTAATCCCGCGAATGGCTGAACGCTTAACTTATACGACAATGCAAATCGGTGATACGTATATTGCCCCCTTTTCTGTCAAGTATTTACCGAAAAAGCCGCTCCCTTTTGCTTCCTTTTTGCGAAGCATTAAAAAAGAGAATATACCCTTTAGGCTTACCTATGCTTTCAATAAGCATTCCAGTAATTCACTAATGTGGAAGGTCGGATTAGCGAGCTTACTTTCCCTTATCAAGCATAGGGATAACAAGGAAATCTCTAGCGCATATGATAATTTAAGCGCCGTTCAGGATGCGGGGGGAGATTTTGTCGACCTGCGAATTCATGTTTCAACTTGGTCCCGCCAGTCTGAGCAAGATGCTAAAAAACAAAGAGAGATTATCGTTAAGCGTCTTCAAAGTTGGGGGGGGATAGAATGCGAAAGCGTTGAGGGCGATCCTGTAGAAACGTTCATGAGTTCCATACCAGGATTGACTCGCGGAAAAACTGCTAGCCAACTTCCCTTTGAATTGAATGAAACCATGCAACTTATGCCCATCTCTAGACCGTCATCTATTTGGGATACCGGCTCTAGAATATTACGGACTGCAGAAGGTAAACTATTCCCCACTCAGCCTTTTTCGAAACAAATGGACTATTGGCTAAAAGTGATATTAGGGCCAATGGGGTTCGGTAAATCTGCCGAGTTGGCATGTGATAACTTCTCTTTACTGTTGCATCCCGACTTTAATGAACTTGCTTATATCCGCCAGATAGATGTGGGTACAACTTCGCGGGGCTTTATCATGTTGGTGCGCTCTCTGCTCCCTGAAAATCAAGCCTATCTTGCGCAGTACCACCGTTTACAAAATACTAAAGAATTTCAAAAAAACATTCTTGATACCTTACCTACTCTCAGACTTCCAACATCCGCGCAATTGGGCTCTATACGGGATATGTTAGTCACTCTCGCACTTCCTGATGATAGCGAGCACCCTTATGAAGGTACTTACCAAGTCATTAGTTCGTTAATTAAGCTGGCTTATACGCTCACATCTGAAAGGGCTACAGCATTAGTTTACCGACCTGGTTTAATTAAAGATGTGGATGATGAATTAGCTCGCCTCGACTTCACACCGATCCGAAATAAAGTGTTCTGGTGGGACGTTGCAGATTTTCTTTATATTAATAACAGCCCACATCAAATGTTAGCTCAGCAGCAAGCCGTTCCGGATATCCCTTACTTGGTTGGCTTGACTTCTAATGAGCGTTTAACCAATGAATTCGAAGGTCTAACGACTCCAATGGGTGAGCCAATACTAATTTTTATTGCCCGCAAGCTCTCTGGTGCCATGGACGATTATCCCATCCTATCTGGTAGAACAAGGTGGAATTTACAGGGCGCTAAAATTATTAGTCTTGATTTAGATGATGTGACTCGCGGGAAAGGACCTGCCGCCAATAAACAAAATACTATCTTCTATACTTTAGCGACAAACATACTAACGAGTGACTTCTTCTTGTACGAAGAGCAGTTGCCTGAATTACCAGAAAAACACGGCCTATACGACATTAATAGCCGCGGTATTTATTCAAAAGAAATACAGCAACTAAAGCGCCTGGCTAAGCGTTTTTGTGTTGATGAAGTGCACCGAGGGGGAGGAATAACCACTTTTGAATCGATGCTTGAAACGACTACTTTAGAGGGCCGTAAAGGTGGTATCGATATAGTTTTGGCCACACAACTTGTTAAAGCTATACCTGATTCAATAGTCAAGTTAGCTAACGCGGTTAGTATTCTCGGCTCTGGTAGCCCAGCAAACGTTAAGGACTGCGTTGAGAAGTTCCAGCTAGAGCCATCATTACAAACCATTCTGGAAAATGAAATGCGTTCCCCTAGTGCTTCTGGCGCAACATCTTTGAATATTTTCAGAACGAAACGTGGGACTGTTCAACATAAATTGATATCAACAGTCGGACCCGGGTTTCTTTGGAGAATTAATTCAATCCAAGAAGATGATTACGTTAGAAGGCAGCTAGGAAAGGTATTGGGTGAAGACATAGCTAATGAAATTTTGGTTAAACGTTATCCGTCTGGAACCATTGAGGCTGAAATGGAGCGATTGCGTAAGAATCGAGGTTTAGAAAAAGATGGTGATTTTGAATCATCAATTGTTGATGAAATTGTAAATGACAATTTAAGGTACTTTAAGACACAATATACAGCGGCATAATTCCTGCCGCTTTATCTTGTAGTATTCTAACAAGGCCTGAAATTGAAAAAAGTACTAGAACCTAAAAGCTACTTCCAACACCCTAACAAGCGTTTGCATGTTTGTGTCGGCGTGTCACCGATCGTTAGGAGAGCACGTAAATCGTGGCTGTTTCATTCCCCTATACCCACCAGTTCAGAAAGGTTCGCAGCTGAAACATTGGATGAAATCAAAGTGGAAATGGAAGCCAAAGGCTACACATTACCATCCAACTTTGGTGTTATCGAAGAAGATGTGAAAGTAAAAGGGATCTATATATTCGATAAAGTATTAACTATTCGACAAGGAACTGCTGAGCAAAAGTCGACATCTAGAATCAGTTTTCAATTTGATAAAACAAGTCTAGCTTCATTTTCTAACGCGATGGAAAATGCAATGCGTTGTCTCGAGATAATCAGAACTCTAAAATCTAAATAATAAACTTACCACGGCGCCCAATATTTGTAATTTTCCACCAATATCATTATGACATGTCATAATGATATTGTGTCGATTCTACAAGCAATTAGCTGGATAATGATTATTTTACACCAATATGACACGTCATAAATAAAACGCCTTTGCGGCTTGCTAATTGGTGTTATTCTATTAGTATAGATAATTAGGTTTATCTTTATTAATGACAGTATGAATACTAGCATCACCATTTCACAACAAGACTTTGCGATCGACGACGCAGACAAAGAAATTGTACTTAGCAATCTTGTTGAGCTTCGCGATGATGTTTGGCAAACGATGTCAAAAAACACTCGCAAAGCGTATCAACAAGATTTCAATCAATACTTGGCGTTCTGTAGAGAAAATGGCATGCCGGCGATGGCCAGTGATTGGCGCCTTACTAAAGAAAGCTGTAAAGCGTACCTCGAATTTATGATCTCAGGCCCACTTGGCCATCATAGTATTAAGCGTAAATTAGCTTCTATCCGATTTTTTATTGGTATTTCTGAGCTCCCCGATCCGTGGAAGCATTCTAAGCTTTTTACCAAATTTGTGTCTGGGCAACTCAAGCAAAAACCCGCTGCACAGAAGCAAGCCAAGCCACTTAAATTAGGTGATGTGCAAAAGCTTAATCGTACCTTAGAGCTAACCACATTATTGGGTTTACGTGACGCTGCCCTTATTAATGTCGCTCTCGATACACTCTTTCGTGCGTCTAACATCGTCGATATAGAGTTAAAACACATCGATTGGGATGCTAAAACCATTTTTGCACCAAAATCAAAAACTGACCAATCGGGTGAAGGGTTTTACGGGTACATTTCGGATGAGACTGCAGGTTTACTAACGCGTTGGATAGAAAAAGCTAACTTATTAGACGGGTTTTTATTCAGAAAATTATCGCCAAAACACACCGTGCAAGCCGAGCCGATGCAATACCAGGCATTACTAAAACGATACGCCGCAATTGGTATGGTGCTGGATAACAAAGGGGTATTTACGTGTCACAGTACGCGAACGGGTGGCGTATTGACGATGATGGAAGCAGGCGTTCCTATGGCAGATATTGTGCTCTCTGGCCACTGGAAATCAGAGGCTATGCCTATCCGTTACGGCCAGCAATACCAGGCAAGTAAAACAGGGATGGCTAAGGTTCGATAATATTAAAAATCATCTTAATTGACACCTAAGTGCCATCGGACTGCCGTTCAAGTTTTGAAATTTGAACGGCAGCTGTGTACGTAAAGCGGAAGTTGGCACTAGAAAAATTGACTGACGTCAATGAGCGGTCAGGAGTCCCTCGACTGATTCTACCCTTCTTTATTCAGTTAAATAGCTGACTAAAATATTTTTGATTATTTAGGCATAAACCCCCTGTTTGGATATACAAGTTAAAGAGCTTTCCCATATATTCAGGAAAACGACCCAATCGCTCGTTTTTGTTCTTATCATTCTATCCAGATCACCAGTTTTCCTTTATGTAGCAATATGATATTTAGTTTGGTATTAATGGGGAAGTATAAAAGTGAGCGATGCGTCGGCAGAAAAACGCGCAAATCGCGCTATATTAAATTGTTAGCAGCCTAAGGTGTGAATTGTTGAATTTGAAAATATTAGCTTTAGCAATCGGAAGCACCGTAATTTGTTATTTCCTATTCAAAATATTAATTGTTAGTTATCAAACTGGTATTGCTCAATTAAAGTACGGTAATTCCGTAACGATTGAGGAAAGTCCACCTTTGTACTGGGCTAGTTTAGGGTTATCGTTATTTCTGGCGTTAGTATTTTTATATGCAGCTTTAGGATTTTTTAAAATATTATTTGATAATGAGTAAATCGGCAGCTAACAAACACATTATGTTTATTCGCTTCGCTCATTGGGACGCATACTCGCTGGCTGGCGCTCCGCGCAAGTTTAGCCAGCAAGCCTGCGCCTCATATGTGAAGCGTTAGGGTATGAAGGAAACAATGGAGGTTTTAGTGCCAAAATGGAATGATGATAGAAACAAAGTAAAGGATATTTTTGATTGTATAAGAAATTCTGCGCTATCAGGGCTCGTCTTTTTTATTGGCGTATATAACTTTAGGTATAATAACGAGTTATTATTCTTCAAAGTGCTTTCAGCGTTGTCAGGAAGCTTAATGATTCTTTTCGCGCTTTATCTTTTCTGGTTGAACATTGCACTTTTCAACAAAATTGTCAGAGAGGAGCACCGAGATAAAAATGTGGGTAACTTTTTTTATTACGTTATTCCATTTTGTGTTTCAATTCTTGCTGTAGCATTGTTATTTAATAGCACTTACTCTCTAGAACTAGACAATGGAAAACCAATCGGGAAATCTACCTTAAGTGAAATTTTTGATAGCTCCCCTATTGAAGAAAGTGGTAAACCCTAACAAAAAAATCAAGTCACTCACTGCGTTCGCTGGGACGCATACATACGGGGCGGCTTCGCCATTATGCCCCACATGCCTGCGCCCCTTATTTAAAAGTTATGTTTCAAAAGGGTTGTTAAGTATCAATGAGTAAATTAAAAGGAAGTTGCAATTGTGGCTCAACTAAATATGAAGTTTCTGGTGCAATTAAAAAAGTAGTAAATTGTCACTGCACATTGTGTTGAAAGATGAATGGTTCTGCTTTTTCAACATACGCTATTGTTTTAAATACTGACTTCAAACTATTAACTGGTCACCTTTCATCACATCAAGTGTCTAGTAACGCTAGTAAGCACTTTTGCGGTTCGTGCGGCACACCGATATACAATACTAATCCTAAACTTGAAGGGTTAGTTATTTTACATTTTGGTTCATTAGATTCTGCATTAGAGTTAACTCCAGATATCAATATATACTGTGATTCAAAGTTAGATTGGGTTCACAATGTTGCTGATTTTTTGAGCTTACCACAAGGTGTTCCGAGCAATTGAAACATAACAAAAACATCATGGTGGGAATTTTACTCGCTGAAAAAGCGCTCCTAAAATCCCCATATGTTAAGCGTTATGCTCTATTCAATTAATAAGGATATTTATGGATAAGGATATTCAGGTTGGCTACTCGTTTGAGAAAGTATGTAAGTTTACTGGAAGTGAACTTCGGGAAATGGCCAGGGCTTGCGGTGACATGAACTTTATTCATCACGATCTAGAAGCGGCTAAAAGAACTCGGTTCAAAAACTTGATCGGTAGTGGGAGTGCAATCACTGGTTACTTTTCAGCGTTAATTCCGACACATTTTACTACAATAGCTCCAATTCTTGGGCTAGAAATGACTCAGAAGTTCCTTGCTCCTATATTTCCGGACACGACGTTATCTATGAAATGGCAAGTAAATAATATACACACTAAATCAAATAACGACTTGATTGTAGAATTGTATGGAAGCATCACCGACGAGAATGAAGTAATTTGTATATCGTCAACGGCTTCTATTCTGCTAGTTGATAAAATGTAGCCAGCATAACAAACGCATTAAATCGTTCGCAAGCTCACTGGGACACAAACATGGCGGCAGTGTCACTTCGTTCCGATTATAGCCGCCGTGTTTGTGCCTTTATGCGGGCGTTAGATACTTGAAGGTGACTATGGCTTTCGTTCTATTCTTAGTTTGTATTCTTAACTTTTTCATACTTGGAGCAAGAGGCATTTCCATGGCGTCAAAACTTAAGGAGCAAATTGGATATACCGGCAGTTCCTTGAATCTATATTACTCAATTCAAAACCAAGCTTTTTCTAATTCCGATCATCTAGTGCCAACTTCAAATCCAGACGCATTAATATTGCTTCGGCAATGTAAGCAAAATATAAGGCTAATGGCAGGCATTGGCTTCGTATGTATCATTGCGCTATTTCCTTTTGCATAGTAAAAACGTATCTAACAATCGCATTAACTCGCTCGCAAGCTCACTGGGACAAAAACACGTAGGCTCCCTGCGCTTCGCTTGGTATTCTAGCCTACGTATTTTTGCCCGCTATGCGGGCCGTTAGCTGCCAAAGGATATAAAGATGGAATTTTTAAGCCCTATTCAACTATTAATTTTAGTTTTGATAGTTGCCGCCTTAGTCATACAAATTATTGCCTTTAAAAAAGGTAAATTTGTAGAAGTCGATTACTCATCAAATCAAAGGTTATCAATTGCAATCTCTGTCGCAGCTCCATTGATTTTTTGGGCTGTGTTCACTACTCACTATTTTCTCATAGCTTTTGGCATTGCTATAGGTGCGGCTTGCTACCAACGAAAAAAATGGTACAAATTCAAATAATGTCAGCTAACAAAAAAATTAAGTCACTCACTCCGTTCGCTGGGACGCATACATGCGGGGCGGCTTCGCCATTATGCCCCACATGCCTCCGCCCCCTTATTTAAAAGTTATGTGCTCACAAGGAATCAAGTATGACTATAAATTTGAAAGAAGTTAACGGAGTAGAAATTCAACCAAAGCACAAGGCTACTTGCCATTGCGGCACCGTCGAAATTGAACTCGATTTACCTGATGGGCTAATTGATGTACGCCGCTGCGATTGCTCTATGTGCCGCAGACGAGGGGCAATAGCTGCATCCGTGCCATTGTCAGGTATTAACATTCTCAAAGGTGCAGAGGCGTTAAAGCTTTATCAATTTAATACAAAAACTGCCAGGCACTATTTTTGTAGTAACTGCGGTATTTATACCCATCACCAACGCAGGTCAAATCCAACTCAGTATGGCTTTAATGTAGCTTGTCTAGAAGGTATAAATCCTTTAAAAATACAAGGAATCCCAACCTATGATGGTGTCAACCATCCCGCAAATCGTGCGTAATGCACATAATCGGGTAGCCGGAGGTATCTAGCCTCCAGCCCCCACAACACCCTGCATGCGGCTCCGCACAGGGCGTTTCACTTAGGGTAGTGAAGCGCAATCCAACCATCACGCAATGAATAAAGACCTTCGGATTTTAAGTAGTCAAGGGATAAAGCCTGATTGATACCTTGGGATTTAGCACTGCGCCATGGCCCTTTACTGGTGATACCACAAGCAACTGCGGCTTGAACATGCACGCCTAGTCTCATTAAATTTCTGACTTTGGTACGTGGCTTACGCCACTGCCGCCAATAGGCCATTCTCACTCTGCGCTGTATCCAATAATCTAGATCGACACAGCTTTGATAGCAATTGGCGATACCAAAGTAGTTTATCCAGCCTCGTAAATATTGGCTGATTTTAAAGAGTTGGTAATGCAGCATCATTTACGGTGGCCGTTAGATCACGTGGTTTCGTCGTCTTGTGCCAACTCACCTTCAGCCTACGCCTCATATGATGTTCTTGTTCATCACCTCGCGGATTTGCGTCCGGCTTCCTCCAGACCAAACCTCGCGGTTTGGCCCTTGCCATTCGCTAGTAGTTAACGTTTAATAACAGTAAGTTAAGTAAACGGTGACCTTCCTACAGAGGACTTTCATCCGGGGCGGCCTCCGTTCATTAGTTCATGCCCATGCTGGGCGTACACAAGCGCTTTAAACGGACGGAAATAGTTGGCTATCGTTCGTTCCTCACAATTTTAGCCAACTATTTCCGTCCGCTTAAGCGGGCGTTATACCCTCTGAAGGATCGCTAGAATGAAAGGAATTAATATAAGTACAAACCACGATGACTTAGACATCGAATTAATCCACTCCTTCGTGGCGAACTCCTATTGGGCAAAAAACATTCCGCTTTCAACATTACAAAAATCCATAGACAATTCTCTTGTATTTGGAGCCTATGCAAACGGTGGAGGCCAAGTCGGTTTTGCTAGAGTTATTACGGACAAAGCTACATTTGCATATCTAAGCGACGTTTTTGTAATAGAGAAGTATCGTGGTCAAGGGATAAGTAAACAACTTATGGAAAACATATCTTCCCATCCAGAACTGCAAGGTCTCCGTAGGTTTATGCTAGCAACAAGTGACGCACACGGATTGTACTCGCAGTTTGGTTTTACATCTGTTGAAAACCCAGAGAAGTTAATGCAAGTTTTAACACCTGGCATATATGATTAGGCACGGGTATAACAACCCAATCAACACACTCACTGCGTTCGCCGCGGGGCGGCTTCGTCAGTATGCCCCACATGTATGCAGCCGTTATTGGAAAGTTAAGCCCTTGGATTTCTATGCTCTTCGAATCATTAAATGAATCTCACGCAAGTAAATTGCTGGCGTTCGAGTTAGAAAACCGAAAGCACTTTGAGTCTTTTATCGAACCAAGGAGTGAAAGCTTTTATTCTCTTTCTGGTGTTCAAAAACACATAGTAGATCTTCAGAACCTTTCGGGAGAGTCATTCGCTCTTCTCGAAAATGGCGTTGTCCTTGCCCGGGCCAACATTAAGAACATTCAGTCCAAAGGAAACGCAGAAATTGGTTATCGCGTTGGAAAACGCGCAACAGGCAAAGGTATTGGTACTGCATGCGTCAAACATATTGTCAGCATTGCCAAAGAACTCGGCCTAAATTGTCTTTCCGCTTTTATAATCAACAACAATCCAGCTTCAGAAAAAGTTTTGTTAAACAATGGATTTCATTTAGATTTATGTATACCAAATGGTTTCAAGCATCAGGGAAAATCATTTCATGGTTTTAAATATCTACGCGCAGTGGCATAACAACTCAATCAACTCACTCACTACGTTCGCTGGGACGCAATCACGCGGGGCGGCTTCGCCATTATGCCCCACATGTCTGCGCCCGTTATTGAAAAGTTATGCATATAGGTTAAGCAATGGATTGTATTTTTTGCAAAATTGTAAGTGGTGAAGAGCCATGCCACAAAATATGGGAGGATGAAAAGCATCTTGCTTTTCTCTCAATCTATCCTAATACAAAAGGATTCACGGTTGTTATCCCTAAAATACACGTTTCAAGCTATGCTTTTGCACAAACAGATGAAGTCCTAAAAGATCTGATCGTTGCTACAAAAAAGGTAGCACTTATGCTCGATAAGGCTTTAGATGGTGTTGGGCGAACTGGAATGTTCTTGGAAGGTTACGAGATAGATCATTTGCATAGCAAGCTATCGCCAATGCATGGAACAGGAGAGTCGTCTGAATTTAAGCATATTGATCCAACATTTGGCCCCTTCATAGAGAAATACGAGGGGTATTTATCCTCGCATGATTGTGAACGAGCAAATGATGATGATTTGGCTGAGTTAGCGAAGTTCATAAGAGACAAAAATGCATAACAAAGCTGTGCACCGGAACCGCGGCGTTATGTTCTCGAATGAAAAAAGAAAATTGATATGGATGTAAATAATTCTAAAAGCTTCAAATTCGTAATATTTATTTTGTCGGTCCTGCTTTCTGGTTTTATCCTAAAGTTTGCAGGGTTAGACGCTTCGCAAGCCAATATAGTTAAGCTTTCCACCTTCTCCTTTCCAATTTTCATAGTCTTCGGCATTTGCGTTAGCTGGACTTACAACTCAATTCATTTTTTGACAGAGCACTTTTATCAAAAACTAACATAACAAATCAAGTTCGCCCGCTGCGCGGGCTGGGACGCGGACATGTGGGCTACTCACTTCGTTCGGATTTTAGCCCACATGTCCGCGCCCCTTATTTAAAAGTTGAATGTCTGCTCCTTGTCTTTGGACTAAACCGCTACGCGGTAGCAGTGCCGCTCCCACCGCTGTAATTGTATTCTGATCTCGTTCTCCGCTCCTAAGCTGAAGGAAGGGCAATGTTGCCCTGAGTTCACTCAGGAGTGAAACCATGAGTTATTTTACAGAAAACACCAGTCCTTTACGTCAGCGCATGATTGAAGACATGACCATGCGTAGGCTTAGTCCCAAAACGCAAATCGGTTACATCAGAGGTGTGAAGAAACTCGCCGCGTATTTGAAACGCTCGCCAGAAGATGCCACGGCTGAAGAACTACGGCAATTCCAACTCGCGCTGGCCGAGCAAGGCGCATCTAACATCACCATCAACGCCACGTTATCGGGTTTAAAGTTCTTATTTCATAAGACCCTGAATCTACTCGATGTGATGCTCAAAGTTAGCACCGTGCCGGTGCCAAGGAAGTTGCCTACGGTCTTGAGTAAAGAGGAGGTTAAGCAACTGATTGATGCCACCCATACTATCAAATACAAAGCTGCATTCTCGGTCGCGTATGGGGCTGGGTTGCGGATTGGCGAAGTGGTTGCGCTGAAGGTGACGGATATCGACAGTTCTCGCATGCTGTTGCGCATTGAGCAAGGCAAAGGCAAGAAAGACAGGATGGCGATGTTGTTGACCACCCTTTGCCAATGGTACAAACATGCCAAAGCGCATCACTTGATGCTTAACGGCGGTTGGTTGTTTCCGGGACAAAATCCCCTCAACCCAATCGGCACCCGTCAGCTCAGTCGTGCGTGGAAATCAGCGTGTATTGACGCCGGGCTGACTAAAAAAGTCTCCATGCATACGCTTCGGCACAGTTTTGCCATGCACTTACTGGAAGATAAAGTCGATATCCGGGTCATCCAAACCTTGTTGGGGCATAGTAAACTGGAGACCACCGCTTTGTATGCGCAAGTCGCCAGCAAACTGTTGCAAGAGGTGGTCAGTCCGCTAGATACATTGGCATCGTGAGCGTGACAACATGTCAAATAACTCACGGACTCCACTGGACGTGGCGGATGTGTTTCGTCTGTCTGGCGACAATTACAAAGCAGCACATCGTGGCCATCTAAGTCTAGCGCAACTCAAAGTCATGTCAGCCATTGAGCGCTGTCGAAGTGCGCAACTAGGCGCCCATCACTTGCATTGTGAACACTGCGATACCGATGCCATCGCATATAACTCCTGCCGCAATCGGCATTGTCCGATGTGTCAGGGCGCCAGTGCCAAACGCTGGTTTGCAGCCAGAGAAAAACAGTTGTTGCCCGTGGCGTATTACCATGTGGTATTCACGCTACCGGCCGGAGTGGCACAGTTGGCCTTTTACAACAAAGCGCTGATGTATCAGCTGTTGTTCAAAGCCGCATCACAAACGCTGCTAATCATTGCCTGTGACAATCGACATCTGGGCGCTGAAATTGGTACCACCATGGTCTTGCACACGTGGGGCTCAGCGATGATGCATAACCCGCATGTGCATTGCATTGTCCCCGGTGGTGTTTTGGATAAAGCTAAGCAATGGAAAGCCTGTAAAAAGGGCTTCTTCTTGCCCGTTCGGGTGTTGTCTCGCTTGTTTCGCCGCTTGTACATGCAAGGGGTGACAGAGTTGTATGCATCGAAGCAACTCCTGTGCTTCGGGGACTTGACCCAAGCTATTGGCTTTGAACACGCAAAGTAAGGGGGAGTATTTCCCATCAGAATTAATTGGGGTTGTAACTGTAACAAACTAAACCGCCTTTCAATCAATCCGTAAAAACCGAATGGAAAAACAGGTGTACCCTCATAATTTGTGATGTGTACCTCAATACCATTTTTTACTCGCGCATCATACTCATCAAAGTGGTTAGTCGGCAATTTCTGTTATTTTATCTTTGAGAAAAAAAGGTATGCTATGTTGCAGATTAGCAGATGAAACATCTTGAATGAGGGCGCTTCTCAAAAATGGGTTAGAAGCAAATAATTCGTCTTTATTCAATTGTTCCATTAGTAATTTAAAATAATCTGTTTTGGGGGCTCTTTCCGTTTTATCTGTTTCTTTTTGATCTAAAGAATCAGATGTACCTGCGTTTTGCTGTTCTTCAGGTTTATAATATGAGTAAGTCGTTCCAGAGCTTATTTTTGCCTCAACATACCGAGCCCTTCCTAAGCTACCCGCTGCAATTGCCACATCTTTTAGGCTGGTGTTGTTATCTAACGCATACTGATAAGCATCCGCCAAATTGGCTTTGTCTGTGCTACTAAGAAACGAGTACACAGAGCCAGCGTTTGCACTGGCATCACCTGGCTTCATCTCTTGGATGTTAACTTCCTTCTTTACATCTTCCACCACCCTGTTTATTTGCTCGGGTGTATACTCATGACCTGATTTTTTGGCTATGTCATTTACTGATACAGAAAGTAATTCAACACGTTTTTCAGCTCCAATATAAACGGGAGAGGGATTCTGTTTCGCAGTACTAAGCGATACTTGAAACAAATAATTAAGGTTCTGACCTGACTGACTTAAGCCTATTTCCGAAACCTTAGCGTTACCATCTTTGTTATTGCTAGCCGATGTTTTTACTAAATCATCTTTAGCGCCAACATTAGGTGTGTCAATGTTCAACTTTTCGTTATTGATTAACATTCCCTCTCCCTAATGATGCTTAATAGTCGTATGTGACTTTTATTTTATTTTTGACACTATTATTCCAATAAGCATAATATGTGCCGCCAATCAATGTATACCTCAATACCATCGTTCCTCGTGCGTCAAACCCATCAAAATGGTTAATCGCACCAATGGGACTGCTAGAAATATCTAGACAAGTAAAGTCGCTATTGGAATACGGTTGTCTATAACACAAATCAACTGTTTGAGTAGTAAAGCCGTTGTCAAAATCAAAGTATTCCCACTCTACATTGATTATCTCAGCTCCATTACGCGGCGTTTGCAAATTGTAATAATATGATTCGGTCCATCCTCCATCAAAGTATATGGTGTAGTTTGTATTTTCTTCCTCCCAAAAATCTACGGTGGCTGATGCTGCTGTAGTTACGCAAATTGAAAGTAAAAAAGTGGATAGTAACTTGTTGATAAAACGCATATATATTCCTTAATATAGCTTAAATTCCTAAGTAGGCGACAAAACATTACCGGTTAAAATAAATACCGTCAAGGGTGGTGTTATTCCCGCTTCACTTTACACTCTGATAACCCAACGTTAGCGAAGCATTAGAACGGTAGCTGACATCAACTTAGGTCGTTATCAGACAGTTTTCGACTTTAAGCAAGATTACTCAACGGAGGGGAAATACCTAAATTTCCATTTTTGAACGTCCGCAACCTTGGGCGCTGGGTGATCCCCTCATAGAATAGGCCTCCCTTCTTTGTGAACCCAAGTAATATATTGGCGCTGTTATGGTAAGTACGGCCCAAGTAATTTGGGCTGAGTTCATCTTGTAATCTTTTGCTCTTTTCCTGACTTCTCTGCCTAGTCTAATAATAGATAACACGCGCCGATTACGGATGGTGTTAGCTTGAAATGCTCTTTCCCAGTTTTGCTTCACGGCGATGATACCCAGCAGCCGTAATAGCCATTCTGCGAGCATCGCAATCAGCAGTAATATGTCGAATCGTTTGGTACAGCGGCTGTTACTGTGGCGTAGCCCCATACCGTATTGAGGACTTTTAATATCGCGGAAGGTTTCTTCTATTTGCATCCGTCGTGCGTAAAAGGAAACCAGCTGTTTTGAGTTCAGTTTATCGTTCTCGGGAAGATTAGTGGCGAGTAGCCAAGGCTCTTTGCTACCGGCTCGATAGCTTTGTTGGGCGGTGTGGTTTCGTCCTGCTTTTGAAGAGCGGTTGTCCTTTCGATGTTTGGCCTTTGCTTTGTACAAATGCAGATGTGCATGAAGCGGGCTTTTACGCCCCAATTGCCCACACCCTAAGTATTTAGCGCGCGAATTTGCGCTGGGGTAAAACGACTTATTACTTTGCCATAAAGCTTGCCCATCACGCTTAAAACCTACATCTCCGCGCACTCGACCTAGCCAGAACCAGCCATGCTTTTCGACTTCACGAAACCAAGGGTTGCGATAGCCCGCATCGGTAACAATCAACGGGCAACAACCCGACGGCAGGATACTCGCCAACACCCGTAAAAACGGATTATGACTGACAGGAGAGTTGTACTCAGCAAAGGAAAATACGCGCTCATAAAGCGTGACAGAGCGCCCTTGAACACTGACCGATGCACGTAAGGTTGAATGCCTAAGCTGCTCACGCACATCAGACCAATCCACGAGTACAACAGGCATGGGGTTAGCACCGCAAAGCAGCTTTGCGTGCCAACGGTAGATGTCGAGCCGCTCGTTATGTAGATTGCTATTACCAAGTAGCCTGTCGATGCGCTTTATGTTGTGTTTCGGGGCCACGGAGCCTGAGATATTCCGTCCTAATTCGGTCAACGACAGTTGCTGGCCATCCAGCAAAGATTGGGTGGCAATCATCAGAGAAGAAAGACGTTTGGCATGTAGATTAGGGCATTGTTTTTTAAGCAAATCGTGTAAGATAGAAATATCACGCATGGTGTTTTTTTTGCCCGTAACAGCTTGGTTGGTTTTTGGCGAAATTCCTACTTTCAATAGAAGACGTCAAATAGCGCCATGCCTGTCTATATTATTGCTTCTGCTCATAATTATGAGGGGATTCGTTAGCCCTAGGCGTCCTTTCCGGCTCTACTTTTCTCAATTACATGAGTGACTTTATCGTAACTACCGCGATACTTTTCAAAACGTAACTTTCAATACTTCTTTTGATAACAGATTTAGCTAACTTTACATGCTCGAAAAAGTAAAGATAGATTGGTTCTTTGACACTCATGGTGAAGTATTTGCGAGTATTGTAGGAAGTCGAAACCCTAGGGATTTTCGATCAAATGAATTTGTGTTGCATATCCTCGTTACCTGCGTGCTAGTGTATCTACCTTTGAAAGTTTAAAAATTACGTTAAGTTTTAAGATATTTATTTCTTTATCTATGGCAGATAAATCAAGGGAGAAGACTACTGATTTTCCCCAAAATTTGTAGAAAATTTATAGTTATGATATCGAAAAAATTAATTAATCTTAGAAAATAGTACATTTTAAAAATATTTGACTTGAACTTGGTTTAATGAGTACAGTGGAAATGCAAATGGAAATGCAAATGGAAATTTAATTTGAAATAAGGAAATTTATGAACAATTATTATTCTTTAATAAAATACACATTGATACCTCTAGCTCTTTTAGGCTTCACTGGCTGTAAAATGACTGCTCAGGTTCCGGTCGGAGATGGAACCATGACAGTTATCTACGAACAGGATCAGGGTAACAATAATCTAGTCGATCAGTTGCTCTCGCCATTTCAATCACTTATGGCAAGTGCTGCTGTAATTACTCAGCAGGAGTGGAGTGACTTCGATCCTGCAAAATACTATTTGATTCTCGATAATACAAACTCTGCATCGCTTGCAAGAAACATTACGATAACGTTGTACCAAGATGGCTCTCAATTAGCATCAAACAGTTTCCCATCAAATCGAGTAGGCAATGAAGTGCATTTTAATCAGCCATCACAAGTGAAAAGTTGGTTAGCAAACTATAAAGATACTTCAGACGAAATGAGGGTAGATGTAGACTTGCAAACAGATTATTTTGGCAGTGGTAGTGTAACAACGAATTATAAGTATGAAGGAAATAGTCTTGCTGCTGCAACTTACAATCACACCTGCCATGATGGTGAAAACCCCTATTTTTGTACCGTAGATTAGTACTCGCTAAACTCTTGAAAATAGCATTTCCATTTGCAATTTTATTATTGTTATCTGCCTGTAGTAGTTATCAAAGTATAGATGATGACTACAAGCAGCTCAATGAAGATGGTCTTATCAAACGTGCTTACACCGTGGAGAAAACAAAGAGAGGAATTTTCGTTAACTCTCTAAATAATTTAGGCAATAGTAAAAAACCTATACCTTTTAACCTACTTGATGATGAAAAAGATGGGCTAAAAATAATTTTTTATAACAAAGACATTTTAGTAAGAACTAACTACCTCGATTTTAAAATGGCTAATTTTCTGGCTAATGGAGTTGGTAAGAAAAAACTTAATAATCGATTTGAAATCGATCTGATAGTCACAAAACTCAATGACAATTTTGAATCGCAAGTTGTCTATAAAGATGGGTTCTATCACTTTTCTGTTTATGTTGATACTGACTCTCTTAAAAGTTTTGAACTTAATAAAGAACTGTTTCTCTTGATGGTTTTAATACATGAAACTATGCACGTATCTCAAGCGTTAAATGGAAGTTTTGATGGGATATTCATAAATAAAAGAATTATAGAGTCGGAAGCTTACGCATTTTCTTATTGTGTCCTAGCTGAATCTCTTAGAGGTATTTCTATTGACCTGGTAGGTAATCGAGAAAGGTTACAAAGAGATTTCAATAACGTCAGAAATATATCTATAAAGTCTCACATAGATTATTTAGATTATTTAATTGACACCACACTCATCAAAAAAATACCAGGAAATGATCTAAGTCGCTTTAAAGTGGACAAGCATTGCTCTGAATTGTTTTTACAATAACCAAAATATTAATATAATATCTGAAGTTCTATAAAAGGGGATTTATGCATAATTTCAAGCTGAGCCCGATAATTATGTTGTTTATATTTCTTATTTATAGTTGTTTTTTGTATGGAGGCGGCCGCCCAGCTATCGATACTACTGACATAATGGTACTAATGAATTCAGATGACTGTTTGGAAAAAAAGTACTTCTATTCTATCAGACCTACAAAGAGTGAGCGTTTCCCTCAAGTCCAATGCCGAACAGATACATTCTGGTTAAATTACTACTCAGCATATTCTGATTATGTATTGCACATGAATTCTGGCAACTATCAAAGATCTGCTAGGGCACTCGGTGAAATAATAGCTTTGGTTAATAACCATACAGTTCAACGAAATCCGGCAAAGCTCATAGAACAAGTATCTTTGCTAGAAAGGATGGACAACACACCGAGAAGTCTTAACATAATGAATGTAGGAGATAACTTTCTTTTTACACTGAGTGGTTTGAATGTGCAATTTTTAGTTGATACTGCTGCGCTATACAACAGTACAAATTTGGTAGATGGAAGGGATAGATTAAAAGTCACGTCAGTGACAGGAAACCAATCTGATGCAGAGTACTCATTTGGAATTAAAGGTTTTTTTTCGAAACATCCATTTTTTGAATCTAGAAAAAATGTACTTGGATTGAATTTTCTAAATGCGTATAAGAAAGTCGAATTTGGTCTTCAAAAATCAGAAGTTATAGTCTTACCTTTCTTTCAGAATCTAGGGAATTTAATAATCAGTGCGAGAATAGAATTAGCCTCAAAAGCCCCAATCAACAGTAAAATATGCGTGGACACCGGCTCAGAGAAGACGTTTATATCAAAAACTCTAGCAGACAGTTTAGGATTCAGTTTAATTGAGCGCGAAACAGTCTTTTTAACATTAGAAACATCAATTGGTGTTGAGCATCTAAGAGGATACAAGTTACCTTCTCTTAAGATCTTCGATAAGCTCTTAGACGATGTTTTAGTAATAGAGTTGAAGGACCGTCCTCAGTGTGACGTTATAGCGGGGCAGGATGCGCTAGCAGGAAGTTTGTCTTATATAGACTGGGCTAAACGTACAGTCGGAATTGTGCAGAACCATTGTAACCGAATGCCGAAGGATGCAAATAAAGTGTGTGATTCATAGAGATCGTTTCACTTTTCGTAGCTGAAGAGTCTCCGTCCGGTAATCCCCACATTCAATTCATAGGTTTTCTACGTCATGGTGCTCACTTTGTTAAGGAGAATGACCATGGCGCATCATCAACGAAGAGAAGTAGAAGACTGGCTCAATTTATTTGAGCA